>JAABUK010000195.1_pt1 | contig 145946 bp, 133 predicted proteins | sample 5559141 | NCBI WGS metagenome assembly JAABUK01 (sample SAMN10711869, study PRJNA513367) | rock metagenome | isolation source: Antarctica rocks | place: Antarctica: Victoria Land, Pudding Butte nord | collected 2016-01-03
TCATAGATTAAGATATTATAGACTTCTACTACTAAATTAATTATATACTACGCAGAATTTCTTATAGAAATAGAGGGGATTTTAATATTTAGTACTAAGGTTTCCTAACGATCCTGAACATGCTAAATACGGGCTGATACTAGATAGAACTAGTTTCAGTCTTACTACTAAGGCGCGTCCTTGAATATCTACTATATATCTAGGTAGTTAAATGTTAGTATACTAAGGTATACTAGTAAAATTATATATTTAATACTACTAGTACTTTGTATATATACTATTAGCTTAAATAACTACCTTGTAATATACTTATATACTATCTATTAAATCGCTAAGAAATTTAGGTAATATATATTCCTATACTATAGTAATAGCGTGTTAAAGGCTATTATAATTAAGTTTTTTAGGATAATTCTCTTATATCTAATCCTTTATCTTATTCTATATTATCTTAATTAGATTTAGGTTAGAACTATATATAAGCTATTTAATAATATAAATACTATGCTTAAAGAGCTTCCTTAGCGTATTAATAGCTATATACCTTAGTATACTATCTTATATTAGAGATAAATAGGGATATATTTATACCTAGCTATAAATTAGGAGGATTATATACCTAGAATATATCTCTTTATTAATTATTCCTTAATCTTTCTCTTAAAATAGATATAATCCTTTAATATTTCTTATAAATAAATTTTAAAATATTTATCCTTATCTCCTAAGATATCTCTTAATAATATATATTAGGTTATATTCTTTAATAGCGGCCTTAATAATCTACGTATATATATATCTACTAGCTATTATTTATATTTTATTAGTCTAGAGAATTATCTTCTATTATTCCTAAGTCTAGTTAATATATTCCTAAGTCTATTAAAGATATACTACCTAATTTACCTCTAAAATAAGTAATTTTCTCCGTGTAACCTATTAAGTAAGGCTATCTTTCTAGAGAGTATATTAAATTACGGAGGTTAATATATTTTAGCCTAGTCTTATTACTACCTCTTTATATTATATATATCTTATTTCTTTAAAGCTTTATATATAATAGATAAAGTAGGTATAATAAGGCGTATTAATAATAAATTTCCAGCCTAATTTATAATTCTAGGATGTAAGTCAATAGCTAGCTATATATTTAGCCTAGGTAATAGTAATATTAAGATATTTAATAATTCTCTTTATATCCTAGTTAATTCTAATAAGGGTATATACCTAAAGCTATTTATCATGAGTTAATTAGGAGCGTTTTAGGGTTAATAGTATATCCATTCTATTATTAGGGAGAAGATATTGGAGAGATAGTAGAGTTCTATATATTTTAATACATAGAAATTTCTAGAAATAGACGGTATTTCGCCTAGTGTCTGCCAAGACGCTAACATTTAATTCGGTGGATACCACAGTACTTATATTTCACAACATAGATACAACGCAGGTCCTAAGCCATAGCAGGATGTCTGCAGTCCGAAAGTACGCCGGTCTTCCTGATCTCGTATGTCCAGGTCAAGTAAACAAGCGCGAGGCCAAGGCTTACCCAAACAGGATCCTGCTCCCGATATCTATGAAACTCCTGAACTCACAGACGATAATTCTACACATCATGTAAGCCATTCACTATGTTAGATGATCTGTGAACCTGCTGATTGATTGTGAGACCTCTACCACTCTTCGCTCCAACTCTCCCAACACCGACCGAGACGAAGATGAAGCCAACGGCATAGACCGACATCGACTCGACCCAGATGAGGCCCGAACGCACTTTTTGACTTCAGACGAGAGAGGTCCCAAACCATCTAGCCGAATAAGCAGCAAACGGAAAACTTACCGATCCTCAAGTAGGAAACGCAGGAGAGATGGTCCAGAACTCAATGGCTTGATCAACGGGCTTGAAGTTTCTAGCGATGAGGAGGAGGAAAGCTTGGAAAGGAGACTCGCAAGATTACGAAGAGAAATTGCTGAAGTAAAGGAAGAGTATGAGAGCAAAGAGAAGCTGAAGGAAAATACAGCTAAAGAATCAAAAAATCACCGTGATACCCTGCACACATTGGGCAAGGTCCTGGATAGCGTCAGCTCGTCCTCTGCCGCAGATCAAGACAGTGCCGCCGTTACTTTGACTAAGCGACTTGTATCTGGGCCCAAGTCGAAGCTGCCAGCCGGGGATGGAGCAGCGAAGGGGGCTACGAAGCAGGACGCGGATAACTCCACATACACGGTCTCCTATGCGCCTGGGTATCAGGACGGCCACAATTTATCAAAGGTGTCGGAATTTGATTCTCGATTAGCCCTGATTGAGACTGCGTTAGGGATCGATGCTATCCCACTGCCTAGCCAGGATAGATCAGGGGCCAGAGCCGTGATACCAAGCCTGGACATGCTGGACAAGCAGCTGACTATATTGTCTACATCTACAGACTCTTCTCTTGACGCCATCAGTCGAAGAATGCGGCAAATGACTCAAAGTGCAGAAAAGCTTGAGCAGGCTAGACAAGCCGCAAGAGTTGCACAAGAGGCTCTCCAATTAGAAGCACTTGCTCCTTCATGCAATGATGAGCTCCTGGGGACCGCGGCAGAGGTCCCGAAGTACTCGATATTCGAGGATTGTAACACTACTGCCAAGATCAACGCTCTATATGGCACGCTGTCGACTATTGAATCACTCGCTCCAATGTTGCCCTCTGTCCTAGATCGATTGAGGTCTTTGCGAACACTTCATGCTGATGCTGCAACGGCAAGTCAGACCTTGGCAAAGGTTGAGTCACGGCAAGAGGATATGAAGCAAGAGCTACAGGGTTGGCGGGAAGGACTGGAAAAAGTAGAAACGGCCATGCAGGAGGGAGAGCAGACGATGAAGGGGAATACGGAGACGATTGAAGCCTGGGTCAAGGAGCTCGAGGACAGGATACGGAAATTGGACCCATGAATCCTGCCACGCGGATTGCAAAACAATTGGCGTGCTTGCCCAGAGCCAGGATCGCTGGACAGGGCTCACCTCTCAGCCACGCGATATTGCAATAAAACTAAACCCTCATAAGCTCCCTCTTGGTTTGGTCACCACTGGTCAGTGACTGTTCACAAGGCAATCAATTGCTCAAGACTGAGACTAAACATGATAGTGCCATGGAGGTTTCGGGAGACTGAGGATTGATTCGCTCTCCTCCGGACAATCTCTTGTGCTGTTAAAGCGTGTCCAGTAATGACCGACAGGCCACAGCCGGTCATAAAGACCCAATCCGCATAATGCGATACAATTCGTTGTTGATGTCCATGGACGGACCCACCTCATGCTCCTGGATATCGAATCACATGAGCCACGGTGCAACATAGGTCGCGTCACGATGATCAGGTACTTCGTAAGAAAGAGGTGCGAATCTTGGGGCTGGAATTGCGTGCCTCCAACTCTGCGATTGATCGCTCGGCCATGCCTTGATACGACTCACCAAGGTACCGTCTGCAATGTGCTACTGTTGTATTCGTCTCTGGATGCCAAGCTTTCCACGAACCCCAAGAAACAGTGCTATGGATTCGTCTTCACCTTCTTATTTATACAACCTATTTGTAGTCATCCTTCTAATCGCATACGTGAAGCTCTGGGTGTCCAAGATCTAACCACTGTCGGCTCAGTCCGACGAAGTCCCACTTATGGCCTGCGCGGTGGTTGACATCCACTTGATGCAGGGTGATGTCCTTGAGCGTGTTCCCGTGTCGAGCCAGAGCTGTGATGAGATTATCCGGAGCGAGCTCTATTTACGGAGTTCGACAGTTACCTAAGAATGCCAGTGATCGTTCGTGAGAAGCTGGTTTATGCGTATCCGATACGTTGACACATTTTGGTACACATTTCCGGGTCTCGAATCTGGTCCGAGTGGGTCCAAATTTCATGTCTGATTATGAACCATAGTTAATCCGTATGTGACCATTTCTCTGGATGTGATGTGTCAATGTCCTTGTATGAAAGGACAGGATGTGGGTAGTTTCGCATTTGTTACTTTTCCGTACACGGTTAATGCTACTTTTATCAAGTTTCTTTAAGTGATTCATACGCCGCATCACTTTAAAAGCTTCTTCGCTGGGAAGTAACGGAATTGCTGCTTCATGGCTATATAGTTGCGAGAAGTGGGAGAGAGGGCTGTTATCCTGACGTGTCAGTAAAGGAGGTAGTGGATTTGCACGTTGAAAATTGGTTAAAGCGCCTGATGCCTTCGCTCCAGTGATCGGAAGACTTGCTAAACACAGGTCCGCAGGGGGGTGAGAGGGTTGAGGATCCAGACTGGCGGAGCTACCTTAGAAGGCATAAGCCCTCACCTCTCAACCACTTCTTCCCTATTTCCAAAAGAATTTATCTCTGCAGACTCCCAATCTCCATGAAGTTCCGAACCTCCCGTTGATTCCATACGTGAAAGCTGGCACCTGTAGGGTATAATCAAGAGGATGATGAGAGCCTAGTTTCCATTATATCATAGGTGTGAGGAGTGGTATTGGCATACCTTCTACTTCTCCGCTGTCTCGGGGGGACCACTAGGGCTGTGATATGTGACTGGCAGGATGGTTTTTGGAGAATTGGAAGCGAGATTCGGTGAGGGATACTGCATTGATTTATTTCAATGCATCATGCCCACTTCGACTTCAGGACTGAACAGAGAAGGTGCACGACTTCTGATAACCTTCATGTCCGTGAGTCGGGTTACTACCTAGACTGTTGTGACTTGGGCAGTGAACTGCATAAGAGCTCCCAGATAGCTGGTTTCCATTGCAAGCATTGTACTGTCAAGGTAGCTCTGCTTCCTCTCTATGGAACTTGAAGCAGAATATATTGTACAAGACCATATCCAAGCCGTTTCTTTCACGCCAGTAGTACTAAATCATCATTCATGTCGCGATTGACAAGTGCTACTAATAGACAAGGCCATCATCTTCTTCTGAAGCCTTTCCGTTCCTGCGCAACGGTCGTCAGTCGTTGCCATCCTCGAAATCGCAGCTTTCCTATGTATGAGGATAAAGGCATGTATACTCACCCATGATAATCGTAAACCAACCTAGCCAGCTTCCAATCATCCCCCTTTCTGACCACCACATGTCTCGTATGTCGTCTCTCTTCATTCACCGTCTCAAAGCCCCAAATCTGTATCACAACACCAATCAGCTCCGCCCCTACCTTGGCCCCACCATAACAAGGGGAACAGCAACTCACTTGATTAGCGGTCCACCCATTATCGTTGCTCTCCACATAAGCCTGCACAAAATCTCCATCCGCACTCTCCCAGCCAGTTTTCAAAAAGTCATCATCATCTACATCTTTCAAAGCCACCCATCGACTCTTCCCCTTCACGCTTCCAAAGATGCCATCTTTATGATCTCGATATGTCCAATCAAGCGTGCGGTTCTCAGTGGTACCGGAGATGCCACCAGTGGCTACCTGCTTGATGTCGAAGTGGGTGAGATTGGTCTTCGAATCAACGTATTCCGAGATTGTGAGGGTGATGGTGGCCATGGCAATGGCTTTGCGGAGGAACCAGCCTACGCCTTGCTATCGGGTAGAAGAGATGAGCAATATGTCGGGCATTGGGGTGATAGGTATGCTGAAGCGGTACCATTTGAAGAATGTAATCAGTGTCATCAGAGAGGGTCTTGTTCTACAACGAGGTCAATTGAAACGTAGATACATGGTGGGGAAGGAATTACCATTATCCATTTCCCATTGAGGTCTTTTAGCGTTTTCTCGGTTGGAGCTGCCATCCTTGCGTAGTACTGACAGTGTTTGAGATATAAGTAATATAGGTAATGTATACTCTCGGTAGATTAAGGAAAGGTGGGTCGATACCATCCTTAGGCTCAACCCCTCGAACCTCAGGCACGCTCGATAAGGATTGGTTTTAGAGGCTCGGACCGCTGTACATCCAGCCACCCAGCCTAGTCTTCAGCCCGCCCGGGCAAGCCTAGCTAGCGGAAAGCTTACCTTCGAGACTAAATAATCACGAGGTGAGCTCATTAAGCTCAATAGCAGTAGTTCCCACGATGCTTCCCTCGGTCGCTGGCAAAATGAATACTACAAAGCATGTACCAAAAGCTGATCAAATAGCCGCCACAGCGCATTTCAGATCCAACCTAGGGGAGCTTCCTCGGTTCAGTATCCGTACAGGGGCTCTATCCCAATACTTTGGTCTACAGAAGCGCTCATCCACGGACACCGACCTTCCGGCCTTGAATATCGAGAGATACAAGGACATTAGAGGGAGAAACACTGTCCTGGGGTGTCTGTTAGATATACGTAGTTCAGCCCTGCCGAAACGAGGCGTTACAACGTGGCCCACTAGAGTATACGATCAAACCCTACCGCATACGCTCCAGGATGACTCCATTATCGTGGAACACTTCACCTTTGATATTCAATTTGGCACCCTGCCAAACTCCTGTAGGCCTGATAATTAGGGATGACTAGAGCCAGTGAAGCTGGGCCTACACGTTTCTCGTGTCGAGCAATAGCTCTGGTGCGAGATGGCCAGAGACTAGGGATTTAGGGATTGGATATCGAAAATTTATTGCGTCCAGCATGATGCTGATCGCCAGCACCGCTATACCTGATATCGTGTCTCCAAGGGTCAGTCGCGTTTCTACTACAAGAAAATCAAACATCGGCCGTTGAAGAAGCCTTCTTTATGTTGTCCCGCTTCGCATACTCAAAGACCACAATTTCCCAGCTCGAAGCGACGTGTGACTCGTCTATCGTACGCATGTTTGTCCAGTCGTCGGCCAGTCTCCGTGTATGTTTGTGCTTGTCGTCCCAGTTCTCTATGATGAATGTGCAGCGTTCCAGGCTCTTCCGTTGCATATACTCAGTCGCGGTAGAAAGCTTGGCTTGTGCCCAGCCCGATGCACGGCTTCCTCCTGCCAGATGTGCTCCTCTTTTGACCAAATTCTTTACAGCGTGCACGTTGCCCTTTGAAGCTGCAATATCGAGTGCCGATGCGCCGGGTAGCAGCCCATCCGAGCGGAAATTCAATTGCCAAGGTTCAATAGCAAAATTTGTTAATATGGTCAAGAAGACGCCCACAACCTCTAATCTCATGCCGTGCGCACGCGGTAATTCCAAAGCCGAAGCCAATTGGAGTGCGCTGATTTGCTTCTCTTTGTTGATCAAGAAGGAGTCTTGGTGAAATCTCGATTTTTGCTCGCAGTACTTCATGAGATACTTGATGGCTCCCAGGTTGAGGGTAGTGATGCAAAGACCAAGGACGTTGTAGCCGGCTTTGTCAGTGGCCAAAGCATCGGCACCATTCTTCATCAGCAGATCGGCCAGATCCCACTTACGTTCAAGAATCGCATGCATCCACGGTGTGATGCCATCTTCGTCCATGGCATCGATTTCCGCCCCCAGGTCCAAGAGGCGAGGTGCGAATTGTGTGGCCGCAACGCTATGGTCTGGTATCTTAGCACAAAGATGCAGTAAACCCTTCTTGCGCTCAAAGGAGGCGGATACGGGTACACCATAATCAAGAAGAGCATCGAATAGCTCCTTGTTGAAGCTCAGCACGCTCTCACGTAGAAGGTTTTCCATGTAATCTGGTTTTAGTCCAGCCGACTTGATAAAATCGACCTGTACGTCAGTGTTCGTGCGACCATGAGAAGTTTTTAGACCTGATTCGAGCGCCGGCAACACAAGACTGCTGAAATCGTTGGCGTCGGGGAAAAGGGCGTTCCAACCCTGTAACAGTTGCAGCGTTTCTGTAGCAGCTGTTGTCCAACGTCTTCCGTGCCTTAGGATCCGGGTGAATCGACTCTCGCCCCCAGCTGCGGCAGTAATCAGACGGCGTAGATGGCCACGCAGTTGAGATGGGCGCACATTCTCCAGCAACAATCGCAGATGAGCTGTGAGATGTAGTTTGGCCGCAAAGGAGAGAGCATCATCACCGTCGACGGTTGCAGCCATTGGATCACCACCAAGATTGAGCAGGATCTGAGAATGTTCGGCATGATCTCCGTAAACGGACCACATGAGCGGAGTACCACCCACAGTAGGACCTCGCTTTGCTCGAGCGTTGACATCCGCGCCAGCCATGATCAATCTACGTCCCAGTCCTTCCGCTTTGCTGACATCCCAGGACGAGAGGAAATGAATGGGAGAAACGCCATCCTCCGAGATACTAGGTTTAGTAGACCTCATCAGTAATGATTCAAGCACATCATACTTGCACCTTTCTGCAGCATTCAGTAGTGTCCAAGTATTACCAGGTATAGCGGTACCGTCAATCAAACGTAGCGCTGCGATGCCATCTCCCTCAGTAGAAGGGGTCGTGGCACCAGCAAATTCAGATGCCCACGAGGAGCTGAGGACTGAGCAGGCATCATCGGGTTTAGCCCATGGATCGGTAAAATCTGGTGACTGTGCTTGAAATGCTTGAGCTACCTTGGGGAGTGCTTCTTGCGCCTTTTGTGACCCACCGTCGGCCGCAACCTGGAGCCATTTCAAGCACTCTCCAGGTGCAAAATGGACACCGAAACCATTCGCGTAACAGATTGCTAGCTGGTATGCGGCTGCACTTTCTTCTTCCTCCAATTCCACCTCGGGATGCTCAGATTGCCCTTGAGCACAGTCTTGAAAGCCCAGGGCCATGAGAGTTTGTACCACGGGGCTGACTCGTTCGAACTCCGAGTGCCATTTCTCCATATCGAGCAAATGAGCCTCGACCTCGAGAGGTAGACGTTTTGGTGGAACGGGATGCCTCGCTTCATACCAGTTGTTGGGAGTCAACAGCCTTATTATTCTAGCCATATCGAGCTCTCGATGGTGAGGGTCTTTGGCCAAGGTGATTCCAGTAACCTCGCAAAGCATCTCGAGCTGCGGACGGGTGAAATTCTCGGACAGGGCTAGAGAAGTGCACACGTGATGTACCAGTGAGTCTCCATCTTTCAAAGCAGCTACGGCATCATTTCGCGATTGTCGTTTTTCTTTTGGTGTCTTGCCTTCAATGTCTCCTAGAGACTTGAAGGGGTCACCATCGAGGAAGACACGCCAGAGTAGCATACCAAAGCTATAGACGTCAGTTCGCTTTGCCTCTTCTATCTTGAAGTAGGCCGTCCTAGAGAACTCCGGGGCTTGCCATGGACGACTGCCACCAAGCATCAATCCTCCATCCTCAAGCCTCAAGACACCAAAGTCTGTCAATTTTCCGACTAGCTTCAGATCTGGGAAACATACTTAGAGATTCCACCGCGGCCAGGAAGGGCGCACTCACGTTGGGGATTGGAGGCCTTCGAGTCGTCACGCTCCTCAAAGATTAAGACATTTTCACACTTGACGTCCCCGTGTACGATGTCTTACAATTGAACAAGTCAGCATGAGATCGTGCGTTGAGGACTTTACCTGCTTGGGATAAGCTCTGACATGGGGCGGGACGAAGGTCCAGGAACTCGAAAATGTCACAGTGAGGGAAGTCCCAAATCAACGGACAAGGGGAACGAGATGCAGGCTTCGCTTGACATAACAGGTAGGAACACTTCAGAAAGCAATGGTAAATCTTGCTGACCGCATGCATGTAGGATTTCAAGGCCATGCGCAATATCGAGACACAATGACAATTTCTCTCCGAACTCCAAAGGCCTGTCTTCTTTCCTGGCAGTCTCTAATACCTCTGCCAGATTGCCAAGCTCAGCGCATTCAGGTATCAGAACCGGCATTGCCCTCTGATCGTCGCTAGGCCCTTCGGTCTCGAATCCAACGCCAAGAAGCTTGACAATGTTTGGGTGTGCATGTAGAGGTGGATGATGCATGGTAAGCAGCTCATTGAGAATGACGTGGATACGACCAGCGATGGGGTCTTTCATCACTGCTTGGTTCAATATGGCACGTTTGAAGGCCACAGTCATGCCTTGAGGAAAGACAGTGCCGGAGACGGGATCAACGTAGGTCTCGGGTACCTCAGCGCCATTGACCAGAAAGGAGGCGCCCTGGCCCAGAACAGAACGAATATCAGGCTTGGAGACGGGAAGGATAGGGATGTTCTGGGTCTTGATGTACGAGAGGAAGGAGATCAAGCTATCCTGTAATGTTGTCGCCGAAGTTGGATAGATGGCGGAATGGAGTGTTACGCCAGCCACTATACTCGATTTCCGTCGGGATCGAACAGGGAACACGGTCGAGTAGGTGACTGTCTCGATGTCCATGGTGGTAGTAACCGCTATTGAACGGATATCAACTGCTGAGATCGAAGTAGGGAGTGGAGGAAGCTGGCTGAGAGGCAGTGTCAGAGCAAGTCAGTGCCACGCTGCAAGCGGTGTCCGCTATATCCTCGGGCTTTCGCATGCTGCAGGCATTGCCCGACCATAGCCCTGCATAAGGAGCGCTGGCCTGTCGCATGAATGCCTTCCTACTATGGTGCTGTGTAATTGACAGAAGAAGCACAGCTAAGGCATGCATCTCATGGCCCGATTAGAGATAGGTTTTCACACCATGTTGATTGTGGTTAGACTGTTGACATATCATTGGTCAATTACCTCTAGACCATGAGACTCGCAACCATCAGAAGCGATGCCGAGTCCCGACAGTATGGTACCTGATAAAACGGGCGCAATAGATAACCCCGCATCGCCTTCGTTCAGTGTTATGCTTCGTGATTCGCTGAGCAAACTGCATCTGCCATACCAATCCACCTTCAGCCTCTTTGATGGCTCCTATCCATCACCCTCCTTAGGAAGCCTCACTGCCGGCCTTTGGGCTTTAGCCCTCAGGCAGCATCAATCTCAATCATTATCGCTCATGATCATCACCTTACATGCCTCATCTGTCCTGGCGACTAGCATGCGTCTACCATAGCATACGACGCACACCTTTGCAGCTTGGCTTACCAGAAGTACCCCGGTTGCCCCTTTGTGGCTTTGGCGCGAATCATCGAGTCCTCTTATAAACACCTACTACTTTGCGCTTAGAACATTTTGAGGTCTACCCTTCACCAGCACCCGGCCTTTTCATTTAGGATCAAGCCCTACATATCCATTGCACACCAATGCCAGACTTAACTTGTGTTTACAAAACAGCAGCGACTGTATCGCCGTCAAACTTGCTGGCAGAGACTCCAGAGTCTTTCTAGGCCTGCCGATATGACTGACCCGGTTAGCTTGACTTTTGGGGTTGCAGGGGTGGTAGGGAGCGTTATCCAAATTTACAATTCAGTCATGTCTGCCTACGACTTGTACCTCGAGGTGAAAGATGTACCTTCAGAGTACGCAGATTTGCGTATGGGACTATTGCTCGAGCATCAAAGATTGGAGCTATGGGGAAGCCACGTCTTGGCCGAATATTACGATGAACGGAACCGATCTAATTTGTCCCAAAAGCATATAAGCACATGGAGGACCATGGAGTGGATATTCAGTAGGATCAGGGAGGCCTTCATAGAGAACAATCAGATTCTGGATGATTATGGCCAACAGACTGGTCTACCAGCCCAAGGCGACTCTTCAGGTAATTTGCAATCTTTTCCATAAACAAAAGGTCAGATGCTGAAGTCGCATCAGTCTTCGAGTTAATTAGTCGGTTGTCACTCTCAGCGAAATCCTCGCCGAAGCCTGGGCTTTCGAATTATACGAAGAGAGTCAAATTTGTCCTGACAAAGCAGAAAAAGATGAGAGAATTAGTCACGCAACTCTCTCATTGGAACAACGGCCTTGATCAGTTGACCTCGCGACTGGACCAGGATTCATCGCGTCGTCGACTAAGGACTTTCTTCTCGTCTTCCGACACCACGCAGCTTCGTCATCTAGAGGCAGCAGCGGACTTGCTTGACCATCGTGACATCCAACTCATGGCCGCGGCGAGGATAGTAATAGAGCAAGGCTATCTCAGCGAGCAGCCAGATCATCCCCCAGAATCTGCAGTCCCGCCGACTTATCTGGCAAGCCAGTGCGACAAAACATCGTCGTCAAACGGTTATAGGCTGGAGATGGATCAGCTAGAGTGGCAAGAGAAACCGTACGCCACAGATCAGGTCCGGGCAATGGCTCGATATGGGGAAGGAAGCGTCATTGTTGATTGGAGGTGCTGCCAGGACGACACTTGGAGGCGAACACATCCCAAAGCATTCCGACGCAGGACGGAGAACCTGACAAGAATCTTAAACAGCGATCTTCAACCATTGAATCTCTCAATCCTGCACTGTGTCGGCTATCTAGAGCAGAGCCATAACGTCACAGGCTACGCTTTCCGGCCGCCTAGTGGTGCTCAACCGGGCCAAAGACCGTTCACACTCTATGATTTGTTCAAACGCGTAGAGCGTCCTAATCAACCTAAAGATATTCCAGACTTGGGCGAACGGTTTGAGTTGGCGAAAGCTCTTGTCACGACTGTGTTCAACATCCACAACATCGGTTGGGTGCACAAGAACATACAACCAAAGAACATCATTTTCTGGCCCAAATTGGGTGCACGAGATGAACCAGATATCAGTAAGCCATATCTCATGGGCTTCGACATCTCTAGACCAAACCAGCCGGGGGAGGTGTCGGAGAAGCCTGTGTCCCATTTCGAGGATGACCTTTATCGGCACCCACATTACAAGGGCATGTTCGCACGCTCATTCCAGCCCTCATTCGACATTTATAGTCTGGGTGTGATCCTCTACGAAATCGGTATGTGGCGAAACATTGCCTATCAAGGCTCGTCCAAGAGCAACAATCCGAAACGACCGTCCTTGCCCAGCCACAACTCGGATCCGCAGCTAGTCGAGAGAATGGTAGAACATGGTACGATCATGGCCATGAAGCAATATACTGGTGCGCGATACCGCGATGCTGTCAGGTCTTGTTTGAGCAGGGACTTTGACAACCTTTGGGAAATGGAAGCAGGCAACCCACAGCGGCAGCTACAGTCATATCTGGAACAGTTCCAGAATATGGTCGTTGACAAATTGGCAGTGTGTAATGCATAATCTGTGTTGGTGATGTCCAGGCACTATCCGAGGCAAGGCAGCTATACCTGGGTCTTATTCGCCTGCTTCGAGGGTGGTAGGCACAGGCACCATCGATAAAGTGCAGAGTTCACAACTTGGATCCTAGAGCCAGAGCCACACAGTACTCGGTAGAATATATCCGGACCCTCCATCTCATCCTTTGAATACACCATCGACGACGCCAATTCTTCATCAAGCTCATCAGTATCACGAACTTTTCTCCATGTTTGACGAATCCATGTTGAGGATGGTTCAGCCTTTGCTCCTCTCGTCTCCCCTTGATGATGAGCTCCTTCCCTCTCTAGGATCCTCGGAATTTTCGCATGATTAGATCGACCTGACGGCTATGGTTCATGTCCATTTGGAGAAGCCTTCGCCTTGAGATACTACCTACCATTTCGGCTTCGTTCTTTGCACTAGTGAGCGCCAACCTCAGCACTACATTCGCAAAGTCTACAATTTTGGCATCCCGTCATCGTACATCGCCCTCGATGTTTGTAAGATCCTCGCGTCTAATCCTGTAACCGGTATCACGCTTTTCATGATGGTCTGTTCTTCAACGATCAGCTTGTGGGCGTTCTCGATCGGCTCGCCAGACACAATGAGGTTCTGCCCAGATCACGTCACTGATTTGTAGTCAAAAACGAGGCTATCGCGGCATTGTGTCTTGGGGTCTTATTGGAGGGCTGACCGCCAGATTAGCTGTCTGCTTCACCGTTTTGGACGAGTTACCCAAGGCTTTCGTGAAAGCCCATTGAAAACCTTCAGAACATTTCGAATCGCGCCTGCAATCGTCCAGCCTGCGAAAGTTTCCTAACAGGCTTGTCCAACTTCTGCCGAATGGGGCCACGTCTACAGAAGCATAAGTACGGGCTCAGCTCGAGGTTTGACACGAAGAAGTCATCAACGCCTATTCCATATCCTGGCAAGGCACTCGTTTCAGGGGGTTTGGCCAAGGCCCAGCCGAGACGAGTGCCAAAGTCGCCAGGACATGGGTGAAATCAGATCCTCCTTGTTGGAAGTTCTTCCTCTAGTACCCAACATGATATTGGAAGAAGATCAATAATATTAAGTCTCCGTTGTAGAGACTGCAATGAGTTGTCCCAAATGGGTGCCCAGAGTTTGGGAAGAAAATTCCCGGGCGAAGAAATCGCACACAGCTCGTTCAGATGTGAACCTTCTCCCCCTTTGGCGCTTCTTTAGCTGCCTCCAGCTGTACCTATTCAGCAGCTCTGCAGGAACGCGGCTTGGCGACGTAATGGAGGTTGATGCTCAAGGATCTTGTCCCGAAGGTAACTTCATAGTAGGGCATCTTGACCAAGGTGAAGTTAGGGATATTGAATCTTAGATAATAGATTATTATGATCAGAGCCAAAGGTGAAGAATATTTGAGAAGCTATGGACGGGGCGTGCAAGAGATTTATATTAATAAACAGAAAAGAGTGTCTTAGACTTGACCTTTGTTGTGTGAACAAGATCGCAACGCAAGATGGAGACTGAGCATGGGGTCTTTACAACGGGAGAAGCTTGACCGGCAAGCGAGAGGTCTTTGCAAGACGAGAAATTTAGGAATGGAGAAACTATTATGCTGAGGTAATGAGAGAGGCGTAAGCTTACTACACTGCCCTTGTTTGGTAGCTATGAAAGGCCTTCTTGTGGAGATGGCGTCGTAGTACTCTCGCCATTGGCTGTTCTGGTCTGGTCTGAAAATGTCTAATATCTTATATGTCGCTAAGATTCTGCGTACCTCTTGGGGCCATTTCCATTGTTGAACATCATTTACCGAGTATAAAGTCCAAAGTCCTTTTTCCTACCCCTGCACCATTCACCTGTCTCCATATCGTTCCCTCCGTTATATACCATCTACCTAACATAGCACCAGATCTTGACGTCAGAGACTCCAATTAGTTTCTTATTGGGGCTTCTTTGGATGCGTATCTAGCCTGTTCATGGTCCGTCACTAGGTTATCGTGGGCGACGTCCTCTGTTTGAGCGACGTTGTTGATGATAAATGGGTGACGTTGGCACACAACGGGTCAAGCTTCATCGTATATGGACAGGTGAGAGCGCAAAAGCTTGCTACCAAGGTCTCGAATGCGTAGATTTTTGCGGTCCTTTGCGTTGAGCGTATCAGGGACACAGGATTTTAGGTGAGACTAAAATATTCGTAGAAAATGGTCTTGATTTCATAGAGCGACTTATCTAAGAGACCTGGTTGCGAATGGTTAACCCCCGAAGGAGGAATCAATCCCCTACTGTTGTTGAATTGTACGGCGACCTCGACATTTGAAGGAGAACGAGAACCTCGTTCCAACGCCAACAGTGAGGAACGTCTTTGGCACCTTGGCACGAGAGATGACCCATGCTATTGGAAAAGGCAAGATAGGGCGGTAGTTGAAGCCAGAAGCGACCGCTATAATAGCGTTTAAAAGTTTGAGCTCAAATGTGCGCCAAGGGGAGAGTGGTGTTTACGGGTAGACTTGGGACCATTAATTCAAAGATTTTGAGGATTATAGAAGCTTTTTCAGCCCAGGAATTCATCTTCAGGATGATTGTATTTTGGAGCATTGGCAAGCATTGGCAATGGCGAAAAGGTCTCAAATTAGCTTCAGGAAGGAGAAATATCTCTGCAGTAACGTTATGAGAAGATAGGAGGCAATCTGTCTAGCTAGGTTGGTGTAGGGTAGGTACAAACAGACGTAGTAGCGGTCACTGCAGGAGGCGAGGTCTGCAGAATTTTGGTGTCAGCATTCCAATGTTAGGATATTATGACAATCTCAAGGGTAGCTGGTCCTGGAACCTGTCTCGCAACACAAAATAGTGCTTGAAAAGGGGAGAACTGGATGAGAGATCGCTTACGCAGGTACAGATTGGTGTGAAAGGCTGCTCCGCAGTAGAAGGCGCCGTTCCACCAACCGTCTGAGCCTTGACAAGCACCGGTATAACAGCACCAGTACTCAATCCAAACATGCGATGCCCAAGTACTGAAACGGTTGGTCAGCAGTATTCTCTTGTGGGTAGGGCTTGAGTACGAATACCTCTCAACAGTGATGCAATCTCTCCCGAGTGGCTCGTGATTGAGATGTATGTACTACTGTCCGTCGAGAAGACCTGGTCGAGTACTGTGGTCGACCTGATGTCCTGATCCGTGTTGGTCTCCCCATGGAGTGCCTCCCAGAGCTCATCATTCTCACTAAATCCAGGCTCGATTCTGTAATTCGGAAACCTTTCGTGAATGTACGTCTTGTTGCTGCGGCGATCGCATGTGTGCCCACTGATCCCTTCTCGGAAAAGCTCTTTGACTTCTGGCACGAACGGGTATTTAGCCAGTAGATCAAGGCCATTGAATGTCAGGTTAGCAGTTTGCAGACACCGTGTCAATGGGCTCGTGTAGTAAGTCTGGGGTGTAGGGATCTTCTGCGTCTCGATCTCCGTTGTCCAAAATTGGTTGACAGCTAGTGCTTGGCTCACTCCTAAAGGCGACAGATGAGCGTCAGCCCAAGTAACCGTTGCATTGCCGTCCAACTCAGAATAGTAGCAGTTCCAGGCGGGAGTGCCGTAGAAAGCTTGGGCATCGTTGTGATACCCGTCTCCGTGGCGGCCCATGTAGAGGACCTTGTACTGCACACCGCGGGGTGCCTGGCGGTTCAACTGTGCGACCTGATGCTTGAAGCGCTGCCATTGAGTCGAGTTGTGCTGGTGAACGCTTGTATCGCTAGGGTAGGTACGGTTGATGAGGCCGAAATTGGTGGTCATAAAGTTGAACGAGGTCGCATTAGTGGAAGCTTCATCTTGAAGGAAGTAGCCCGTTTCCGTGGTATAGTTGATATATGAGTTCGACGGTGCCGCCAGGCTTGTGGGAAGAAGGCCGGTTGAGAGCGCCGCCCAAAAGGCGAGTGAGATGGCTGCAAGCATGGCCATTGCTCTGTAATGTCTGTAGGCCAAACAAAGTTTGTAGTATGTTCCATTGGGCATCGCGAGCCTCTTTATGTCCCGGTACCATGATGCTGTCGGACTTCACCATGCCAGCGGTGTTGCTGACGTTTGGCGCGGCCAATGGCGGCTGCCTATGGTTGAGGAACGTGGACAGCACGTGTGGGATCTTGAGGTCCCTGTAGAGTCAGAAGTGGCGTCCAGGTAAAGTACGGTACGCTACCCGCCGTGCCGCCCAGCTGCCTTTCAAGGCACGATGCCCACTGGCCGCGGGCGGCGTGGGCGGCTCGGGTGACCCTTCAGGGCTATTCATTAGGCTCGCCCGGGATGGGACAGGTGACTTTCACCACCAAGCTGACGCTTATGATCGATCATCGATTTACCTATTTACAGACCTCCAGCTTGCCTCATAAACCACCCCTTCACAGGCCCCAAGCTATCTACAGCCTTCAATCCTAATCCTCTCAACCCCACCACCAGCCCATTCTTCATGGAGTAGAGCCAATGCAATTTATCCACCGCCCCAAGCATGCGATTGTTGCTCATCCACATATCACTGTTGTACCTGTCCAGACAATTGATCTCGTTACCAATGTCAGCTCCGTGTTCAACTGCGTGTCCGATGGCGGAAGCCAAAGACCTCGAATCTCCTAAACCCATATTCAGGCCTTGACCAGCTAGTGGATGAATAGTGTGAGCTGCGTCGCCGATGAGGGCTATGCGGTGGGTTGTGTAAGTCCTCGATTGACGGAGGCGAAGTGGAAAAGAGGCTATAGAACCCTCCTGTACAGATCCGATAAGGTGAGGCACCTCTCCGTTCTCCGTGGCAGCTGTGGTAGGCGATACAGATTCGCGCCATTGAAGTTCGTCTACTTGACCGGACGGCTGGCTGAGCATATATTCTAGATCCACAACTTCAAGTCTGAACGCTGCATTGACCATGGCTATGAAGTCCACCGTGCTTAGGCTCCTCAGGTGGGCTGCCTGAGCTGGTGTAGTCGTCCATACTAGTGTAGCAAAGTCGTTTGGTAAAGCCAGTAGAGCTACCGGCCCCGTAGGAAGGAAGCGTTGATATGCCGTTACTCTTCGAGTGCGATTTGAACCGTGGCCAGCTGTCGGAGCGAGCTTAAGAGTAGCCACTAGACCATACCTATTGTAGTCCCAGCCACGCGTCTGTACACCTGCAAACGTCCGGACGGAGCTATTAATGCCATCGGCACCAACGAGGAGACGAGCGACAATAGTGTGTTTAGAAGAGAGCGTAATGTGAGGGTAGGATGTAAGGTTTAAAGAAGATTCTGAAGCTGGTGAGCTTGATGAAGGTCCGAGATGTATGTCCTCTACGGAAGCTTTGTCGAACAGCGATACCGATGGCAGTTCATCTAGTCTTTTTACAAGAGCCCGTGTAAGATTCTGATTTTCCGTCATATAAGCCATTGCCGAATCTGGAGACGGACTGTCAAAGGCGATCCGGCCAGTGGAGGATAGGCCGTCCCAAACGCGCATGTTGTGATAGGGCTGGACGCGAGCATCATCAATGTGAGGCCAAGCTCCAATTTGGGAGAGGTACGAAAGTGATGAGGGTGTGAGAGAGCTGGCGCGGTTGGAGTATTGGTAGGGAGGTAGATGCCATTCTCGCGCGCGGTCGATGCCCTGGGACTCGACGAGCGCCAGCCGGAGGTGAGACGTTTTTCTTGAAGATCCTAAAATTGAATCAGTTCGCGCCTACAGAGATTGGTAGAATTGTGATTCACGCAAGGCTGCTAGTAGACTAAGACCTGCTGGTCCGCCTCCTACACAAACCACATCATAAAGGTCTGGTGGGGCTGTTGTAGCAAAATTCCTTGATCGCAAGTTCAACGTCCGAGCACAAGATGAACATACATAGGGTCTGAGAGCCCGGAGGTAAAATCCCATTGTTAATAAAATCCCATTGTTATTGTGGCCTTGACTGATATGTAGGTTCGATGTCAAGTCCGCAAGTCGAGATGATAACCGTTCCAGCCCTAAGACCTAGCCCTAGGTTTAATCCTTTTGAGCCTAGCGAGAGTGAGATGTCTACATACCTACTCAATGTCAAGGTCTTTGGTGATTTGGATACTTTACGGGTGGTAGTCTTCTTTCTAGTGATAGTTTCGTCGTCTAAGAATACCGTGCAGTCAGAACCCAAGGGGCCCAATAATGCCAACACATGACTGATAACAAGAGCCAGCCTAAGGAGACCATAATGACAGGTAAACATGATAGCGTAACGGGGTATGAGGCAGTACACAGCACTCATGCATAGTGCTTAAGACGGAACATTCATGCTGCTTTTTTCGCTTTGTCCTCGGCAGCTCTCGCTGCTTCCTCCCGTTCGGTCTTCTCCTTTTCCTCCCTGACCTTGGCCTTGACAACTTCACGGAATATAGCTCCTTTGGCTAGACCGCTTAGGGTACTCTTTCGACCATCCGATTTGGTAGGAATACCTTTTGCATTGCCTTTACTTGCCAACGCCTGCCCTGCCTGCTCCTTCGTGTCCTCGGGAATATCTGGTTGACCGAGAGTGCCATCGGCGTCCTCAGGATCTTGCATTTTGAGCTGCTCGATACGATTTGCAAGTTTGATGATCTCAACGCCTCTCTTCAATCGTGCCTTAGCCATATATGCGCGGAATTCAGGCAGCAAATTGAAGTTTGTGGCAGTCTTCCCTGTCAGCCATACGTCTTGTAAGGCCTCTTCGCTTGTAAGTCGTTTGCTTGGGTCCGGCTGGAGGAGGCTGACAATGAAGTCCTTGGCTTCTGAGCTGACATCTTTCCAATAGCGTCCGTGGAATACAATGCGGCCGCCTTTGCACTCTTCAATCAAGTCCGCTACGTTCTCGCTTCGGAACGGTGAGTAGCCGCAAAGGAGAGTGTATGTAATGACTCCCAAAGACCACATATCGACAGGCTTCCCATGTCCTTGTTTGAGCATGATTTCGGGAGCAGCGTAACCAAAGGAGCCAGCCATCGTATTAAGCATGGCATCTTTGGAATCAAGCATTTTTGCAATACCAAAATCGGCCAGGACAAGGGAGGATTGAGGTTCTCTTGTGAGATATAGCAAGTTCTCAGGCTTCAAGTCTGCGCATGGATCAGTGACAGCCTTGATATGTTGTCGATCTGCTCACCTCGATGAACCACATTGTTGTAGTGAAGATAGTCAACGGCTTCAAGGACTTGCCGTATGGTTTGCGACGCGTCTTTTTCCGTAAACTTTCCATACTCGCAAATTCGATCAAAGAGCTCTCCACCAGTAGCTAATTGAGTCACAATGTAGTATTTGTCCTACATATCAGTTAGCATCCAGGAAAAAATAGCTCCAGAGACCTGGGAGTACCTTAGACTCGAACCAATCGTGGAACCGAACAATATTGGGATGCTTCATTCTTTGTAACAGCACCATCTCGTCGTACACCATCTTCTCATTGCCTTTCACGTTCTTCTTGAGTATGATCTTGATAGCGAACCTTTCCCCTGCGCATTCTGCTTCTCTCACGATTCCGTACGTTCCTGCTCCCAATGTCCGACCGAACCGATATTGGGCTCTGGAGACTCTCGTTAGCAGACATGCACAGAGAGAGGACTATTTTGTACGAACTTCTTGTCATAGCTGTCTGGCTGGCCGGACAGCTTGTTCATCATATTTGAGACTATAGGAAGAGCACAAGGTCAGCAGCGTTCTCCGTAGGATGCGCGTGCGGTCGAAGCCTCTTCTGGACATCGCATAGGAATGGTATGGCGCAGGTGTCGCAGACCATGTCGCGAATTCTTAGATAGTGAGGAATCATCATCGGCGCGTCTTTTTTGGTGGCTATTCATGAAAGGAATGTCGTCGCTCCTTCACGTTGTGGGAGTGGTTGCTTTGGATTAGGTTTCAGACAGCGACCATGGAGGAGAGAGTATATATGCATAGGATGCGTGGAAATGCGGTACGCGAGATGTTTTCAGGAACACACTCACAAGACATATTGAACTCGCTGGATGGGTTTTGGGTCAAGATGGGTTGCGCCTGCCTTCACTGGCAAATGTCATGTACAGATGGCCGTTCAAGAGAAGTTCGTATAAGAGGACAACTGCACAGGACGCAGGATATGATCCAAAGATACCGATTTATAGGATGGAATGAATACACCAGCTGGAATAGTCACACGAGGGCATAGGAATCGTCTTAGGAATAAGGAAATGGGGGTGTGGCGCTGAGTCAGAAGCTTTCCAGCTGCGGCCGCCAATTTGGCCTCGCTGGCATCTTCGACCACTGGTCAACCTCTGGTAATGGCAATCGTGGTCACGGTGAAGCTTTTACCACTTCTGTCGCAGGAGGAACTCCGCCTGATCCCACAGCCCCGCGAGTCCTTAGCGCGGGGCAGGGCGGTGCCAAGATTCTCCCGAGGGTCAGCCGTAGCCGGTGCACGAGACGACCGTTAACTGTTTGCGTGCCCTAAACAAACCAACAACAATTTGCTTCCCTCGTTCAGCTCGACTCCTTTGACAAGAGCACCGCCGAAAACCCCGCCACCCACACGCCTCTAGGCGATCCTCCGTAATATCGTCTTTTCAGATTCTGCAACCCTCAGAACTTCATCATGGGCAACGAGCTCCTCCTCATCATTGGGTTCACCCTCTTCTCCCTCTTCGTCACTGCCGCTTGGATCGGCGGCTATCTGGACCCATATCAAAAGAAGCTACAAGATCTTGCTCTGGACAAGATGGGAGATAACAGAGCCTCTTATGGAATCAAGAGTACGGAAAAGATCCCCCGTACACACGAGATCATGGATCGAAAGGCTAATGATCTCTTGCAGGCGCCATATCTGCGCCCAAGACAGGAGACAAGAACGTTGATAAAGCTCAAGGGGATTTGGGTAATGACGTTGGAGGCCAGGTCGGCAAAGGAGGTGTTGGCGAGGGCATCGGCAATACTCTATCAAAGGGGCTATGATCCCTCGCACGCATTACTGCAACCGTTCATGGTTTGGAGAATTTGTTGGCAAAGGATCTGGATATATGAAGAGGCTTCGATGAGCTGTTTCGGCACCGTCGAGTCCGACCTCGGTATGTAACGAAGACCTGTTACAAATGTCTCTTCTTTCTGACACACATCCACCCAACGAGAATTAGGCAGTCTTCCCTATGATACCAAACGCCAAAACCCCAATATAGACAATCATATCCCGGTAGCTTCCAAGCGCACGGTAAAATCGAAGACCCTCATCTTCAGCTGGTGTTCTTCCAGAGTGTCTGGTCCACAAGACGCGGTTCCTAAGCCATGATGATCGTCATCAATTCTGAAGTTGACGCCTTTGCTACCTTGCAATTCGTGCGGGTGTTGTGCTTGATCGAGGTCGTATGAGGTGTACTTTGAGACAGCGAAGTCAAAGCCTGGTCGCCTTGCTGGCTCCTGTACTACTCTGGGGAGCAATTCCCAATTCTCGAGCGGCGACGAAGGTACTTGTGCACGACTTGGATTTCTTGGGTGGTTCTGACTAGGGCTCGAATTTCCCGTTTTCGTCGCCTCTTCAGCAGTCTCATGTTCTAGGCTTGCCTTGATGCCGATGCCTCTTTCGTCAATGACTTTGACCCACCTAGTTTCTGTCCGATTGCCGTTCTCTTGCGGCATCTCATAATTGACCATCATTTCATCCAGCCCACGCTTCCATATACCAATTTTGCCAGCCTCCTTCATGTCTCTGTAGCTTTGTCCAGGACCAAGACCAAACCAATGAGCGAATGTACGATCTTCCGGTAGCATCATTTCTAAGCCCACCCGAGGCAAGATGCCGGGCACCGATCCTTTCGGAGTCGCGTGTACGTGTATTTCTATCTGTCCTTCCCCAGAAAATGTGTATGTAGTTGTGGTTTCGAATCCCCAGGCAAGGATAGGCGGCGCAACCCAGCTGTCAACGACGAGCTCGAGTCCACCAGACTCCTGGCGCTCTCTGACTGAACGAACCTGTTGAGTCATCTGATGCAGACCCCACCCTCGCCACACATTTGCAGCGTTGGGCCTATCATTGTCTGTTGGAGCGCGCCAAAATGTCAATTGAGGACCAGCGCCTTCGCAAATCAAATCTACTCCTCGGTAGCTCCACCTCGAGATCTTGGCTTGGATTGTATCGAATCCCAACGACGAATTGAGGAAATTCATGTTCAAACTTCTGCCTTCCCGGTGAATAGCAGGAGCTGAGAGACTTTTGCACAATGGTAATAACGAGCTTCTTTGATGTTTGTCGAGTCGGAATTCGGCCCATGCAAACTCATGACCATAATCAGCCCATAATTGTTTCGATTTGTACCGAAATGAGATCCTCAACCATGTCTCCGGCTGGCTTAGATCACACTTCATCTCAGCTTGGTTGAACGGCTGAAGTGACATCTCCTCTCCGGGCCCTAACCACCAATTGGTCATGGGCATTGCGTCCACGGCGAGAACCATTTCCTGGCTGCCGGAGAATCTTGTAATGGTATACGAGTACTGCGATTCCTCGATTGGGGTGAAGTCGTAACGATTCCGTACCCATACGAAATCCCCACGCATCGTCAGTGTGATAGGCTGATAAACCTTCTTCAGCTCAATCAATCCAGGTCCAGGTAGATGTTCTGAAGTGCATAGCCCATCCATCACAAAATTGTAGTCGTTTGGTACATCGCCGAAGTCACCTCCGTAAGCATAGAAGGACTTGCCACTACCATCATCGAGCCTTTTCATAAGCCCATGATTGGCCCATTCCCAGATGAAGCCCCCTTGAAGTCTCCGATACTTATAAAATGTCTCCTGATACTCTTTCAACGCTCCAGGTCCATTTCCCATCGCATGGCCATACTCTTGAAGTAAGATAGGTTTCTCATAATCGTCTCCATCCTGAGTTGCTAGCTTGACAAGATCGGAAATCGAATTGTACATCGAGCTACAGATGTCAGAGGCTGGATACGAGTGATCCCCTTCGTAATGGACTAATCGAGTTGAGTCATAAGCCTTTGCCCATTGATACATAGCAACGTGATTTTGGCCACCAAAAGACTCATTACCCAGACTCCACATGATGACACTGGGGTTGTTCTTATCTCGATGAACCAGCTGCCGCATCCGATCTAAGTACGCCTCCTTCCATGCAGGATTATCTGATGGGACATTGTTGAAATCAACTCCCATACCATGACATTCTAAATCTGCTTCATCCATAACATAGAGGCCTAATTCGTTGGCAAAAGAGACAAGGGCAGGATGATTTGGATAGTGCGAGCACCGAATTGCGTTGACATTATGTTGCTTCATCAGTATCAGATCCTGCTTTATGAATTCAATGGGAACGGCACGGCCGTATCGTGGGTGATGGTCGTGGCGATTGACTCCTCGAAAGTGGATTGGACGGCCGTTGACTTGTACCAAGCCATTCTTCAATTCGACTGTTCTGAAACCGACTGGCTGCGTGATCTTTTGCAGTAAATTCCCATTGGTGGACAAGGATATGAGAAGACTGTAGAGATTGGGATTCTCACTGGTCCATTTTGACGGATTCGGAACTTCGAGGTTGCCGCTATGTACCGCCACATCCTTGCTAAGATCCCAGCTACGGGGTGCCACGATAACTAACCCAGATGAATCGTACAAGGTAAAGGTAACCTTTACTGGGGAACCCAAATGAACAGAAAGGTTGAAGTTGAGTTTCGCATGCTTGTACTTGTCGTCAAGCTCCGTCCGGACAAAGAAGTCCTCTATATGACCTTGTGTTGGGAAAGCCAGGAGGAAAACGTCTCTAAATATGCCTTTTCACCAACGTATTAGAACGTCAATCTGAAGGACTGTTACATGCTTACCGGAAAGCCACCACATGTCCTGATCCTCGATGTAGCTGCCATCCGACCACTGATATACTTTGACCTTCAATGTGTTCGATTCTGCACTGCCCTCCCGAATTAGATCGCTGATGTCGAATTCTGCAGCATTCCGGCTGCCTTGGTTGTATCCGACCTCCTTTCCATTGAGGTATAGATGGTATGCACTGTCCACGCCTTCGAATCTAAGCCGATATGTAAATCCTCCGTCGATATTCCAGTGATCTGGGACACCGAAAGTCGTCTGGTACAGACCCGTTGGATTGTCTGAAGGGACGAATGGTGGGTTTGTGGGAAAAGGATAGTTGAAATTGGTGTAGTGAGGTTGACCATGGCCCTGCAATTGCCAATGCCCTACATCTCGAGGGTCAGCCGAAGCCTACTCAGATTAAATAGAGGCTTGTGTGCCTGGAACGTCGATTGAAGACCAAGCATCGGATTCCTCAGATGCGGGTTCGATCTCCAAAGGGCTTGAAGCGTAGTGAAACTTCCACTTCCCGGACAAACATTGGGTTTCAGCAGGAAGGAAGTACGCTCGAGGCTGCAGTCGGTTTCGTTGGAAGATCTGCTCATTCATGTAATCAGGAGAATCCGGATACTTTATTATAGCACCTCCATCACCGAGGGAGCCCATCATAGGCAAGGTGAAGACTTTGTTCCAATGGCAACCTATTAGACAGCTAATAGTAGGCCCATCAGACGTGCCAAGTTGCCAAGGCACCTCTAGGCAGCATCAATAGTGCCCAGCGGATAAAGCCGGGCCCCGCGGGCACCAGGCACGTTCATATTGGGCTCAACGTAAGGTACAGAATGGGCCCGCGGGTAGGAATCTTAGTTCGTAATCTATATACACTAACGGCGTACTTTGTACGGCATCTATTCTAGAGAAACGGACATATTGACTGATCTTGGGTTCAGGGATAGCGTCTCAATGGAAGCGCAGCAATTCTTCACTGTTAATTGCAATATTGCCACTCAGAATAGGGTATCCTATGTACCAGAGCGCGAACTAATAGCGAGTCATCTTCGCAGTACCATCTTCTTCTCAAATGAAGCTCGCTGTCAATTACTGCTATCGCAGCTTCATCTGACGATGGCACTAAGAGCCTTGTCCGAACGGGCATGATGTGCTCCGTAGAACGAGAACTTTCTGCAGCCCACAACCTTTTGCTGTCCTCGAGGCGATCAACGAGGTATTGCTTGCTCTCGAAAACCTTCTCTGCCAGCTGAAAACCATACAGGCTTCGGCTGCTATGGAGGTTTGATCTCGAAGTCGGGTCTAGGCTGGCTTTTCCGACATCAACTTCCAGCCTAAAGCCAGTGTCCTTTTGATTCATCTTGGAATCCCAATTGTGGTCGTCTTTATCTCGATCTCCCGTCGATAAGTAACCACTGCATTCTCTCCGCAGACCTGACTCTAGAATTTTTTGACCTTATGAAGTTTGAAGACTTGACCATTCTGGTCAAAACCCCAGTATAGTAATCTCTTCCGTGTCGGGATGGATATGTATTTTCGATGTATTCCATCAAGTCCTTAGTGTTTTTGTCATTATACAGATTTTGAACGAGGCTATCGATGTCCTGCCTAAGATTAAGAGATTCTTGTGCCAAGTGCTCACGTGCTTGCTCGAATTGAGAAAAGGATGCGAAAGCAGGAAAATTGCTGCGTTGTTGGAGTATATGTTGGACAGCCCGCTTGCCCAAAAGGCGTACGTCTTCTAAATGAGCAGATGTGTAGTCTGGGACACCCTTGAGCAGCTCGGCAAAGCGGCTAAAATCTTCAATCAGCTGCAGCGCAGGGTATCTCGCATCCAGCAGGTCAATTGGTTGAGAAACAAGCTGCATTCTACGAAAGCCTTCGAAAAGGTCATCTTCAGGTTCCTTGATAGGTCGAAACACCTTCATCTCTGGTTCCATGCCCGGCTGCCGCACCACGTACGGGATCTCTTCCCCAGCTATACAAACGTGACGGTTGGGAAGATGTCCATCCCACTCCCGTCTACTGATTGCTTGAACATTCTGATAGCATAGCCCACATGCTTGACAGTATATCTGCTCATCGTCATCTTCGTTGACAGCTAAGCAGACAGGGCAGGTGCTTGGCGGGCAGGCAAAGCGATGGAAGACCATGCTCATCTCGACGTTCTGACCAGCGCGAAATACCGAGTTCCAATTTTGATCTACGTCAATAGATCGTTTTCGCCGGCTGTCTTGAATGAAGAAGTCTCGGTTTTCCAGCTTAGACAAACCAGCAGGAGTGACTCCGGCATTGCTAAAACGAGCCCTCAGCACAGCTATAAAACATTCCGACGAGTCAATGAAGTCAAGGTGGAAAGGAACAGTCTTCCCGAATGGATCCAGCAAAATGACTGGCTTTTGTAGCAAGACTTGTGGTGGAATTGCAGCCTGAATCTGCAGCATGGTTCTCAACTCCTCGATGCTTTGCATGAGCTGTTTGTTCTGCTGCATCGTGGCCAAGAAGATCTGGCATTGGTCGTGCGATAAGCCTCTCAGTATCTCCACAGTGCGGTCGTCTTCGCCCGTCGTTGTCAAGACCAAGCTGTCGCGAGGTCTCCTGGCTTGCAAATTCTGTCTCGCCTGGAACGTGATGAGTAGCATGTTGATTGAAGAAGCATGCCTTCCAAGTTGCGCTCGGAATTTGGCAACATCCTCTTTCTTACACAACGCCCATTTGACCTTTCGATAGTTGGATTGAAATCCAGATGCTTCGGCGCTGAGATGGGGCTGATACTTCGATATTGATGAGAGGAATCCATTAACAGTTTCCTGACAGGCGTAAACGGCACGCCCTAAGGCAGAATTCTGCTTTACTGGAAGGCTCTGGTCTGAATGGAGTCCTTCGACCGCCTCCAAGCCGTCTTGAAGACTGACAATCTCCGTGACAAGTGAGGCATAGTCTGCTGGAGAACCTTTGGTGTCGTGGACCGCTTCAATTGAGTCCTTGATGAGCTTGAGGCCAGCGAACAAATCACTAACGGAGAAACCGAATCCTACAGCCATACTGTGGTACGGTCATAGCTGGAGAGAGACAAGGATCAACTGACGATGCGCAATTGATCGAGCTCGCTGAGCGTCAATTGCGAGATCGCCATGTTGCTTGCAGTACTAGATCTGACTCAAATGACCCACAACGCATAATGGCCCGTCGAGCTTCCTAGATAGTTGCTGAGTTAGCTTTAATGTGATCCGAATGTATGTTGGAGCGGCCCTCAGCGTTGTTAATTTGGCACATTTCGCACTATTCATTAGCGCGAGTTGGTTGATTAGTCATGGCCGAGGCATCTGGGCCAATCAACTGCAATTAACATCGAGCTGCAAATGCACTCCATGGAGTGGCATGAAAATCCGACATTCGTACCATGGACGGCCTTCTTGTTCCGTTGCAGTCGAAGAGTAAGCTTCAAGTCAAAGATGAATTGTCGAGAACCATCACTCCACAATTACAAAGTCTAGAGAAGGAGCATGTTTCGGTGACTAGTCCGGAAGATGCACTGGAGGCTTTGAGATCCAAGCCTGACCTTAGACTACTCGCCAAGATTCTTCGCTGGCTCGCGATAGATTCTCAAAAAGATCATAATTTCACCATCAAAAGGCCCACCTCGAAGACTGTGCAGATAATATTTGTCCTGGTCAACGATATCGTTCCTAATTTTTGGCAGCTGTTGAAAGCAGAGGGAGCCTCTCGCCATTCGAAGGAGAAGCGTTTGTTGGTAAAATGTCTTCGCAGTGTGGCTGGTATTGGCGCCGTTATTTCTCGTCTTCGCCTTCTCATCACTCAGCTCAAGGACTCCCCGAGTCAGACAAAGGTACCAGTTGCTGCCAGAGCTCAGCCTATGTATGAACTGTTAGAGGTACTGGAGGCGATACTGAACGGCGAAGACACTATATCATCGATATGGAGAGACGTTGACGCTTGTATTGAAGTCTCTTCTCCAAAGTTTTTACAATGGAAGGAACTTCTCTCATTGCTCGCTTCAGGCAGGCTGCTTTCCATAGCTAGCGAAGCCAGTCGTTGCTTGAATGACACCAACTTGACCATTGGAGACAGTTACTGGGTCGGAGATGGTATTAGATACTCTTCATGGCTAGGAAGTAATGTTCAATTTATGAGCAAGGAGTTGCCCACCAATGACACAGAGGGACGCAAAGCGCTTTCACAGCTGTTCAGCAAAGCTCTTAATCTGGGGTACAAAGGTTTGCACGTTATTTGCATCTTCATGCGCTGGTGTTGATTTGTGATCGCCAGATCAGTTTGTCAGGACCGCATTTTCGGATCTGCTAGGCGGAGATGAGAACTCATTGAGTACATGCAGAGCTTTGATCGGCAAGCTACCGGCACTCGAACAAAAGGCAATTTTATATTCGTTTATAGCAGTTCTCTCAAGACGAATCCCGGAGTCTAGCTCGTCAAATGGCAAAGTAGAGACTCAGGTGAAACTCAAAGCTTTGAGAGGAGTGTCAGCTATCATAGCAGGGCTCGTCGCCCACGAATATGATCTACAAGTTGGTCTCACTGACTGGCTGATCGGCGTATCCGCCAATGCCATTGGCCAGAGCCACATGATGCACAGAGCAGTCATTGTGGTGGTATCAAATGACAATGGTAGGCAATCTGATAGATTATTTCCTATCTGAACTAAAAGACAGCTTCTAGAGCGGCTTCTGAATGCGTTACAGAAAAGTTTCGAGCTATTTGGGGACAAATTATACATTAAACACACTCCTATACTACATCAAGAAGGTCTGAAACAGCCGGGATACAAGTCAGACGTAGCTGACACGATCCAGTCACTGCTCAGATATTGCTCATGCTTGCTGGCTATGTGTATCGGAAAGACAAAACAGCGCTAGTCAATCTGAGTCGATCCAGCAGTTACCTGAACGCCATAACAAATCGATTGGCCACCTCCTCATCTAGAGCTCGGTTTTTAGGTATGATAGTCGGCACAGCCGTTTCTGAGCTCATCGATGCGCAAGACATGCGCATGAATTTCGGCGCCGAGGACCTGAAAAGCCCTGATGGACTGTGGTACAAAGGCCTCACAACTATTAACGATGTCATTGGTTCTTTCGGAGACCTCGCAATCTCTCCTATAGCCATACAGAAAGGTACCAAAAAGGCAACAAAGCTTGCAAATAAGAATGTAGCCTCGAGTAAATTACCAGGCCGCACCAACGCTTCCTCCAGGATCTTATCCATTGAAGAGATCGGTAGCTCTGACTCTGATGAAGAGGGCCTGCCGATGTACGAGAAACCTGGTTCCGATCCTTCTGATGAAGATGAGGATCCTACTTTAGTGCAACGTGACAAACCCACAGCCCCAGTGTAAGTATTCAAGTGCCATGGCGAAGTACATGGAGAACTGCTGACAATGGATAATCAGATATATCCGTGATCTGATAGATGGCCTTCGCGACACAGAAAACTTCGATCGCCACAGAATCTCACTTATCAACGCAGCAAATCTCATCCGACGTAAAGCTGCTTTCGGAAGCGAGGTCTCCGACAACATCGAAGAGCTAGCCACTCTTCTCGTTGGGCTAAGTGACAAATGGGAAATGGAGGAATTCCAAAAATCGCGTCTGCAAGGCATGATAGCAGTCTTGGCCGCAGAGCCCTTGAAAATGGGGCAATGGTTCTCCAAGACATTCTACAATGGCGACTACTCCATGGGACAGCGGGCGTCAGTGCTCACAACCCTTGGAATGGCTGCTCGAGAACTTGCAGGTCTTGGGAAAGAAGACGCTGCTTTGACCGGGGCCAACCCAAAGGAGACTGCCTTCCCCTCAAAACGCCTTCCGGACAGAATTCACAAGATCTACGCCCTCGAGACCGCCCCGTTGAATGCGTTATCCACGCAGCTTGAGAAGACAATGATCCAACCCATGGCCGCCTCGGCAGCCGACCAGATCATCGGTCCCAATGCCCTCAAAGTCCGCACCTTCTCCTCACGCATGGCGGTCGAGAAGAAACGGCAGAAACCCATACCAAACGCATTAGCAAAGGTCGTGGCAGAAGGATTCTTCTTCCCCCTAACGGGCCGATGGCGTACCCATCTTCAGACATATGGCGAGAATTCGTCCCACACGGAGCCTTTCCTACTCGCTCACCTCCTGAAAACTCTCTCCCTTATACTGCACGCATCCGGCTCTTCCACTCTTTCTCTCCCACAAATGACTGCTGAGTTCTGGGATCTCCTGCTTTCGTTGCGCCCTCGAGCTACTGATGCCTCCGTCCTGGAAGCGTTGCTTTTCGCTTTTCTAACCCTGTTGGATATTAATGAGAATGATCAACGGCGGCTGGCAGGGGAACATGCGAAGGAGTTGCTAGAGACGCAGGGCTGGGTGGAGAATGTATTTGAGCGTATAGGCGGTGGAAGCGAGGAGGGGGATAGGATACGGATGTTGGCTGCAGGTGTGCTATTGCGGACACGGGAGGTGGTGGAGAAGTATCAGAGGTTGCTGATGGGGGACATGGTAGACTATATGTAATTTTGGGAAAACCCATAGCCTCGATTTGTCAATTTATCATTTTCGGCTCGAGCTCCGCGCTGATATGTCATCCAGAGAATGTAATGTGCGTGGTCATGCCGTATTTTAGTAGTAACGCCTTTGTCGTTGCTCGGTCTATTGTAAGCTTGCATACAAGAAAACATCATTTGCACCATAATGGATCCAATCACTATCACATTTGACCTTCCTGCCGCTCCTAACCAATTCAGGGTATCGAATCGCTCTCAGAAACGTAATATCACCAAAGCCCAGATACTTGTCTGATGCATCCAGTGCATCCGTCTGCGCAATTCCATTGTCCCTCGTCTATTAGTATCGTACAGTATCCGTGGATTATATCACAGCTCTTCCAGGGCACGCTGACACAGGTCTTGATACCTCTCCGGCCTGAATCGCTCTCTTCTCCAACCGGTCGCCTTCAATTCGACCATTCTAGCCTGCTTATCTGCCTCTTTAGCTGCCTCGTCTGCGCCATAGCTTGCAAGCCTCTTCGCGGAATACCGCATGGCCTGCACCTCTCGTGTCGTCTGAATCAAGATATCGACGGTGGAGATGTGACTGGACAGCATTTCCGTGAAGGCGATGAGGTGGGCATTGTAGCATTCGCGAGCGCAGAATTGAAACCCTACAGATTTTGATGGCGTGAAGCTGAATGACGAGCAGCGAGTGTGCGGCGTTGTGGATGGCTGGTGCGTGGACGGAGGCATACTGAATGCACGGGAGAATAGATGATTGTCGGGATTATTGAGGGTGGACTCGAGTCTTGGTAGACTTGACTTTCGTATCCGCAAGGGCGACGGTTTCATTGCTAATATTTCCTGCGGGAAATTCTCCGACTCTACAGATGAGGGCGAGGAGGGCTCGTCGCCGTGACTTGATGCGTCCGGACTGGATTGGTAATAGTCCAGTCTCTCGGTTTCAACTGAGTCGAATGACGTGTGGGCGGACCACACGTCGTCGTTGTCGTATTTCCAATCGAGGTCGTAGACTGCGTCCGCCACAGGCAGTGAAGAAGCCGCAGCTTCATACGAGGCCTTTGCTTGTTCAAGAATGTGGAGCTTGACCGTCGATAGCGGATGCGACAAGCGAGCTATAGCTTCGTTGGAAAGAGCGCAGTAGAAGTGAAGGTAAGTTGCATGTAAAGAGATTGGCTTATGGATTGGTCAGTCTCCGTTTGCCTAAAGTTGGGAGGGCATATTACCGTTATCCTGGCCTCGAACAAAAACTGACTGCATTGAGTAGCACACTCCTTCAACTGCCCTCGTAGATACAAAATCTTGACACGCTGGAGCCCTATCTTCCATTGTTGATATGTGGCCGGTCGCTCAGGGAAAACGAAAGAAGTGGTAGATGGTAAAGGCCTCTTGCCCTTATCGGGAGTCATGGATGCAGCTAGCAACGTAGAGATTCAAGTTCGTGTGATAGCTAAAACTTGATCGCATTACAGGTAACGAATGTACAGAAGCTGGAGGCTGGAAATTGGAACGAAGGAATAAGGATGATTACTCCGAGCTGAAACCCGCAGAAAGCCTGACAAGGCCACAATCGTCTCGACAGGTTACTCGGTCCAGGTGGAGAGACGAATGATCGTGAGAGGAGATGGAAGGTTTCTAGAGGGTGGCGATATGTTGTGTTGTCCTCCGTCTTGTTGACATCCGTTGCCTGTCAACAGTCCACTAAGACCCTGATACTCGTGAGATAGGCAACTACCCTCAATCATATGCGCATCCTCCTCTTTTATTGTAACGCATTGAACATCAATTGGATTGCACGCATGACAGAAGAATACAACAGGAGTCAAACCAGATGACAAACAAAAATCTTGGTAAAAGGCCCGACGTACGTTTGCACGCCTCCTTCATAATAAGATAAGTCCCCATGTTTGCTTCCATTTGACTTCTAATATTGCCCTCGAGCGATCCGGCAGCTGGCAGTAGGCCATGTGAGGATCATGCCAGTAAAGCTGAGACGATTGCTGCGAGCCTATATGCAGCAATCCAACAGCCCCAATCAGAGGACAAGAAAGGCATTTCTAGGCATGGCGGCCAAAGCACCTTGATAGTCAGTAGAACAAGTAGTAAAATGTACTCCATCTCTACCGAGGGACTCCCTCTGGTCAACGAAGAAATACCAAGTACGTTTGATATTGTGTTGTCGCGTCCATTGTCCAGTGTTGCCGGGCACTTGTCTTTTGCCGCTAACCATCTTCGTATCCATTGACGGGACTTCGATCATACATATTGCCGAAGTATAAGACAGCCAACAAGATCAAATGTAATAGCTCTTCGTCGTCACGCACGAGCTCGCTTGTTCTTGAGTCACATACAGCCTTCTGAATCAACACCATGAAACTTTTACAAAAACCCGCTAGTAGATTTCGAGCGAAACATACCAATCGGTTAAGGTAACATCGAAGTCTATCACAACCCGAACGACCACCTCGTCCACAATCAAGGCTACCTCGAATATCGACTTTCAGACTTCCACTTTCCTTGTATAGATGAGCGCGCTTTTAGATATTTGCACAAGCTAATCAGCACCCTTTCCCCTGACATGTCTTCAATAGTGCTCCTCCAAGAGATAGCTACCTTAGACCTGGACATTATTCAACCTGCAAAGTGTATACGGAATAGTTTCCAAATCACTCAGCTTGCTTGAAAAGGCTGGCAGATTCAGTGTGGAGCGATAAACCTAGTAGACCGGCATCTACGAATGGTCTATATTTTTTCGGTCCGCCACACCAGTCATACGTGCTTCCACGCGTTATGCATGGATGTAGAAGATATGGCTCCTATTTTACTGCGCTTTTGCAACGTTCACCTCGAGAGTCTAACAGTGGAGCCGCCATTGAGACCTGCACAAGTCAAGGTTGCAGCGAGGTATTTGATGGACCCGAGAGAAGATTGTTTTTTGTGTGATTGTAGGAGCCTTCGATGCTATTTAGGGATTCGACAAGACATTTGCAAACGGACCATAGGCTCGAATATACTTATCTTGGGAATTGGGCAGAGACTGACCATGGAGAGGTTGGACAACGTGTACGCAGAGTCAACGCGAAGCGAGCCATAAGATATGGTGACAAGCGGCTAGAGAAGTTGTTTTATTGCGGCCGGGCAAAGGTGCAAACTCTGGAAAGAATTGGGGTCGATGTGAGGACACAAGGCCCAGCGGTAGGACGATACATGACCAACCATCTAGGCCTCATGGGTGACGTACTCGTAGTGAAAGATGCTTGACAGGCTCTACAAAACTTAGGAGAAGTGAGACCAGAGATCACTGACTGCCAGGTCATCTTCACGCTCGACCAACCATCCTTCAAGTTGGGATCAAGACCCAAAAGACATTTCGCTCCTCTGCCATAACAGCATGTATGCTCCCTTCGCCAAGTAAGCGCCACGCTAAAATCAGCATTTTGTTCCTGAAACTTCCTCCATCACAGCGATGGTTTTGAGCATCCTTTCAGCCGCACGTTCATACCGTGCTGTCTTCATATACGAAGCGAATGTCCCGTGGCCTCTGCGTATTCCGCCGCACAAAATCTTCATTACCTGGCGGTCTCTCGTTCTTGGTGTTGCCGGTCAGCATACTTTGGAGACTCATGCACACGCTCTCAACATTCTGAACGGGTGACCAGCCTTGGGTCCCGAGCAGATCCAGACAGATAATGCCGTTGGAGTAGATATGTGGGTGAATTGGTATTGTGCGGGAGGGCGTGGTGGTGGTTATGAAGGTAACCTCGGGCGCTTCTATTGAGGTGTGTTAGCCAATGCTTGTCTTGTCGAGGAGCTGGGGAGGGGTAATCTCGATCGAAGACAGTGATGATAGGCCTACCTATCGGATAGTTGCTGCTGAAGCGAAATCTAAGGCGATATGTCTGGTCTTGATATAGCGGATTGGAATCCAAGACGCGAATATCCATCTGCCATTCCTTGAAGTCGGGCGCGGTGACAAAGTCGATACCTGGCGGGAGGGATTGTTGGATCTGGACGACAAAGTGTGAATTAGAAAGTGGTGATGAAGAGCAACCGTGAGCCCCGTTCACACCTTCATGAGCTCCTAGATGCCACATATCAGCTTTGAGCGGTGAGGGTTGAGATAGTCTGTTGGGGGGAGATACCTTTCCTAGGCGCTTCGATGCAAACATGTTGTGGTAAGGTGGGAAGGAATTGGAATCAAGAGGGATCGGCGAGCAAGAAAAGCGAGTTAGGTAGAGAAAGTGATGCGCAAAAGTCTTTTCCGGGCGGTCATTCATCCACCCTCATGTTCCATTTGTACACGATATTGGCAAGGCGGCGTCTCCACCCCTAGCTTCCCAGTTGATTCTTGGCAGGTGTGGTCCTCTCTCCTAATGTAGCTTAGTCAAACCCTGAAACTAAGGTAGGTAGCTCGGGGACAAGCCGCTGTGTCAGCACCCTGTAACCCTGCAGCTTGCCTTACCCGGTGCCCGCTATGCGGGTCGGACTTTGACTTTGCGGTCTTCTGATAGTTGATATTCAAGCTCGTCAATCCACAAGGTGCCCACGACTGCTGCAACAGGTTTTGACTATGGCGAACGAGATTTCAACGTCAAGATACCGCTGGTGAGATCTTACAGTCTTCGAAAACGAAAGATGAAATCTAATGGCTAACAGGACTTATCTGGACAACTTCCTTAACAAACCCGGTCCTACATCGGATCCGGAATGGGTTCCAGGGAAGGATACAATCGATAGTCTCGAGACGTCAAAGGTCCTGTCAGTAAGCATTGGGAATCGATATGAAAAGCAGGTGGGCTGATGTGTCATAGGGTGATGTGTGTGTTCGTTGCCTAGCTGTGATGGGTGCTAACGCGAAGTCTAGAGGAGCTGGAGGGTTAGGATGTGAGATCCTCAAAAACCTGGCCTTGTCAGGTTTTAAGGACATCCATGTCATAGATATGGGTATATCATCTGTGAAGCCACTGCTCTGGCCGACAATATCGCTGATGCGGCGCAGACACGATCGACGTCTCAAATCTGAATCGCCAATTTCTTTTCCGAGAGGCCGATGTCGGAAAGTCGAAGGCCGAATGTGCTGCGACTTTCGTTGAAAAGCGAGTGAGAGGTGTCAAAATCACTCCATACAATGGCAAGATCCAGGACAAGGACGAAGATTACTACATGCAATTCAAGATGGTGATATGCGGTCTTGACTCCATCGAAGCCAGGCGGTGGATCAATGCTACCTTGGTCAACATGGTCGATATGGAGAATCCAGAGAGCCTAAAGCCTTTAATTGATGGTGGAACAGAAGGTGACGACAGCTTAAGTCTTACTGGTATCGAGAGATATTGACTCGAGCGCTGCAGGTTTCAAAGGTCAAGCTAGGGTCATCTTGCCCACCATGAATTCATGCATCGAGTGCCAGCTAGACATGCACGCCCCTCGAGCAGCTGTACCTCTTTGCACCTTGGCGACGATACCGCGGCAACCTTCACATTGCATTGAATGGGCACACATCATCGCTTGGGAGGAACACCGGAAAAACGACATTCTCGATACTGACGATCCTGAGCATATTACCTGGCTGTACCAAAAGGCCTTGACGCGTGCACACGAGTTCAACATCCCAGGAGTGACCTATTCAATGACCCAAGGCGTCGTTAAGAACATTATTCCAGCTATTGCGTCTACGAATGCGATCATCGCCGCTAGTTGCTGCAATGAGGCCTTCAAGATCGCAACGTCTTGTAATCCGTTCCTCCAGAATTACATGATGTACAGCGGAGATGAAGGCGTTTACACTTACACGTTCGAAACGGAAAAGAAGGACGACTGCCCGGTCTGTGGCAACCTTGCGAGAGATCTGAGGGTCAATCCGAACATCACTTTGCAAAACTTCATCGATAGCCTTGGCGAGCGAGCAGAAGCCCAACTAAAGAAGCCGACGCTACGCACCGAGGAAAAGTCTCTCTACTCTCAATTCCCGGCGTCTCTTAGAGAACAGACAGCGCCGAATCTTTTGAGAAAGCTTTCGGAGCTCGTGGTTGATGGGGAAGAGATTGGAGTTTCCGATCCGGCATTTACAATATCATTCAAGTACAAGCTCATTTTCAACTCCTGAGGCCAGAGGTTGGCCCGAGCGCCCCTCATACTGCATAGCACTCGGCGTGAACCGGTCGAGCATTTGGACGGCCCAGGTTCTCTTTATTAGAGGCGAAGGATGCAGCTTATCTCAAAAAGATGGGTATCAGCCTTGAAGCTACCAGATCTAGTCTTCCCAAGCGCCTCGCAATGCTACTCTTAAACGTGGACTCGTAGATGACCAGGGATGTGTCACCTCATGACATTGGCTAGAGACCTCTTTAACCTCTTGCACTTCACTTTGAGAGTCCTGACGCTTTCGAGGAAGAGATGGTCACTCTCAAATTGCCCAGTACTTTCCACACTGAAGATAAAATGATCTTGTACCCTTCCCAGCTTCACTTTCCCCTGAAATTCTTCGTGCCGCAAGCATTCTCGTGATACAGTATCCTTGAAAGTGTCCCACACGACCGCTTTTCTTTCTCCGACCCGGCCTTCGTACTCGCTCCCAGTCTGGTTGCTCTCATCTTCCGTCACATCCTCCAAGCCAACCACACCCTTCGGGAAACATCTCGCGAATTTTTTTGCGTCATCCCCGAGTATTGGCTTCACGATGTCAATCGTAGGTAGTAAACGATAACTCGCCGTCGCCACTGGACTGAACTTCGCATGATCTGCCCCAATCCCTTTGACACAATGCATATCCAAGTCAATAACCTGACCCGGTCGCAACTTCGCAAGCAGAATATCCGGGTTCACAGGCCTCACAACGCCGTCTGGCTCCGGGAAAAACTGTGTCTGTCTGCCCATAGGTTCAAAGACGATCTGATGTGCGTAAACGCTACTTCCCACATACAGCTTCTCGGGATCTATTTCCCCTGCCTTGGGTGGATTCTCTCTCCAATCACATTGCACCTGCAACTTCAGCACCAGGGTATTCATATCCGTGGCCGGTACTTCCGGCTCATCGTCATTGTCATCATCATTCGTCCGTGGTGGTTTCGAAAATGTCATCCAATTGAGACCAGCAAGCGAGCCGGTGAGGGGGACAAGACCAAGCCGTGAAGCGAGGACCTCATCATGTACTATGGATGTATTATTATGTATGAAGACTGTTCCGATGGCTAGGGTAGGGATTTCCGCGATGAGAATGCGTCGGAAGGCGTTAGAAATAGAGGCATCGATGCCGATGAGGGAGAAGGCGGCATCGTACGGAGAGTTCTTGTGGATCTGGACTTGGAAGTTCTGCAGTATCGATTTTAGCAAAGGGAACTTGCGCCGAAGGCTTAGACCTAACCTGGGAGAATTTTTCGAGGCTCCAAGAATGGTCTTCACCGGGGTAATGGCCAGGAAAATCAGTAGATGTAATATTGGTGACTGTTTCCGCGTTTACACCAACAATCTGGGATTGATCAACTTTTTGAAGTTGAGTGGATAATCCGAAGCTTACAAACCTTCCTACGCCGAGCCTCCTCTGGCGATAATGGTGCTGGAGCCATCGTATCAGGAATTATAGATTGCTGATCAAACTCTCGCTCAGATTTCCGGCGCGCCAGTCGGCTAGCGAGCCGCCGGGCCAAAAGTCATGGACATCATAACCCTAAAGTACTGTCTGCGGCGAACCTCTTCTCCCCCACCCACTACTATCGTTCACCTCTCACCAAGCTTTTGTATTGAGCGCCATCGGACACAATGGCTTCACCATTCACACGACTTACAGCGCGGTCTGCCAAGTGCCTTTGTGTACGCCCCACAACTCCACGCCCCTTCCCCCCACGCCTCTCTGCCAGGACAGTCGCAACCTCCAACCCACGGCACTATGCTACGCCCTCTGAAGCTCCCGCAGAACAGACAGGCACGCGCCTCGTCCCCGTCGACGAACGCTTCGGCCACCCTATAAACCCCGATGATCCGCAGAACAATGACATAACTCCACCAGACAGTGAGAATATCCAAAATCGCAAGATACGGCACTATACAGTCAACTTCGGCCCTCAGCACCCCGCAGCCCACGGTGTGTTACGACTGATCCTTGAGCTCAACGGGGAAGAGATAGTACGCGCGGATCCACATGTTGGTTTGCTGCATAGGGGCACGGAGAAGTTGATCGAATATAAAACATACCTGCAGGCGTTACCATATTTTGACCGACTGGATTATGTGTCCATGATGACGAATGAGCAATGTTACTCGCTAGCAGTGGAGAAGCTTTTAAATATCGAGGTCCCCGAGAGGGCCAAATGGATTAGAACGCTGTTTGGAGAGATTACGAGGATACTGAACCACTTAATGAGTGTGCTCAGTCACGCTATGGATGTGGGGGCACTAACGCCGTTCTTATGGGGCTTTGAGGAAAGAGAAAAGCTGATGGTATTTCGAGCCCTTCTCCGCTTCCTCACAATCGGAGCGAGTCTGACAGAAGTTTAGGAATTCTATGAACGTGTCTCCGGTGCCCGCCTACATGCTGCCTACGTCCGCCCTGGCGGTGTCCACCAAGATCTTCCCCTAGGCCTACTTGACGATATCTATCAATGGGCGACCCAATTCGGTGACCGCATCGACGAAACAGAAGAGCTCCTCACGGACAACCGGATTTGGAAAGGACGCACCCAAAACATCGGTGTCGTTTCTGCAGCCGACGCTCTCAACTACTCCTTCTCTGGCGTCATGCTCAGAGGATCAGGTGTTCCGTGGGACGTCCGGAAGAGCCAGCCATATGATGCCTATGATCAAGTCGAATTTGATGTGCCCGTCGGTGTGAATGGAGATTGCTACGATCGCTACCTTTGCCGAATGGAGGAATTCCGCCAATCGCTACGTATCATCCATCAATGCCTTAACAAGATGCCGGCCGGCCCCATACGCGTCGAGGACTATAAGATCTCGCCTCCGCCGCGCGCCGCCATGAAAGAAAACATGGAAGCCTTGATCCACCATTTCTTACTGTTCACGAAAGGCTATACCGTTCCGCCCGGTGAGACATACTCGGCAATCGAAGCACCGAAAGGCGAGATGGGGGTCTTTATTGTTAGTGATGGAAGCGAAAGACCGTATCGGTGCAAAATAAGAGCGCCCGGTTTTGCTCATTTGGGAAGTTTCGACCAGATTAGTAGAGGCCATATGTTGGCAGATGCGGTGGCCATCATTGGCACGATGGACCTGGTGTTTGGGGAAGTCGATCGGTAGCGAAGGCGGTATCGTAGTAGGGATAGATACTGAGGTATATATAGGCGTCGCTAGGAATTCTTGTACATAGCTATGAAGATGAATGTTATTATAGACCTCTGGAGCTGGAACTTTGAAGTCCCAAACAACCTGGGTGTGCTCCAGACAGCTTCAGCGCAGTCTGGATGAGTAGCATTTCAATTTGTCTATTCAAAGTACACCTATGGATGCTGCGGCGTATGGTACAAATCTTCCGCAAATGAGCGATCAAACACTGTTTTACCTTGCTGACTTCTGGGCTTGTTCCAAAGTAGTCAAACCATTGATACCTCGCACCAACTGGTCTCCATCCACTTTCTTTCGTAACCTCTCCCGGACCTCGGCCACCAAATCGCTGAAATCCACCAGGATACCGTCCTTTTCAGGGTGGCCCTCTGGCAAACCCAGCTCCTTGATCTTGACTTTCCCTTGCGCTTGTTCGTCCTCACCTAGGATCACGGCGAATGGGATGCCATTCTGTTCTGCTGATTTGAATTGTGCTGGTAGTTTCGGCTTCTGTTTGTATGCAAATTCGGCTTTGATACCTGCATCCCAAAGGGTTTTGGCGACCTGCATTCGTTCCATCAGTAGGCCTGTGAAGCCCTTGCCTCCGAATGCCATGACGAAGACGTCTACTTCCGTACTGTCGATTACGAGGTCAGCATTGGCCTCCAATTCAATGCTGGGTTTTCAAGTAGGTTGGAGAATTCAAGATCAGGGGCCTGGGCCAGATGAAGTGGCGTCCAATCTTGGAACTCATACCTTCTTACTGCTGCAGCCCCTTTGTCTGCCTCCATCCTTGCTTTCGAAATTGAGAAAATGCGATCTACACCAAAGGAGATACCGACGCATGGTATCTGCGTCTTGCCTGAGAACATCCCCACAAGCTCGTCATAACGACCGCCAGCGGCCACACTTCCGACGCCTACGGATGGGTCGTTGGATCTATCTTCGTCAAACTCATTGAACTTCTCCCGCTTTGCAGCTTTTTGTAGCTTCTGACCAGCAGTTGCTGAAGGTGCCGATCCTTCGGTAACGACTTCGTAAATGACCCCTGTATAATAGTCGAGACCCCGGGCTAGGGACAAATTAAAGTCCACCTTGTCCAGCACGCCGAACGCCTCTAGATAGCCGAAAAGAAGCTCCATGTCCTCCAAGCCGGCCACTAGATTCTGATTATCCATCACCCTCTGGTCTTGTCTTAAAGCTTCAAGAACATCTCTTCCTCCTCTCTTCTGCACAAATTCCCAAATCTTGTCAGCGACCTCCTCACTCAGGCCCTTTTCTTCTACCATCTCTTTCTTCACCTCCTCCCAAGGCGACTTATCCAACTTGTCAACCGCGGAGCTGATGCTTCTTAGCTTTTCCTTCGGCACCCCACAGACATCAAATATCCCATCTAGCACCTTCCTGTGATTTATTTTGATCGAGAAGCCTCCCTGTGACGTCCAACCCAGCCCCTGCTCGCCGAAAACCTCACACACAATCCGCAATATCTCCGCATCAGGCAACATCCTATCATAACTCCCTGCAATATCGAAATCGCACTGATAAAATTCCCTCATCCTTCCCTTGGTCATAGCAGGCTGATCCCTTCTGTAAACCTTGGCGATGTGGTATCTCTTTATAGACTGTATCGAAGGGTTCATGGCAAGCCATCGTGCGAAAGGAACAGTCAGATCGTAACGCAGGGAGCATAATTCACCACCTTGGTCCGAGAGGTCATATATGAGTTTGCTATCTTCGCCATATTTGCCAGAAAGAATGGGACGAAGCTCGAAGACTGGGGTATCGATTGTGACAGCGCCATGACGTTTGAAGACAGAGGTTATGGTAGAAAATATACGGTCACGGATGACCATATCCTTGCCATCCCCTGCGCTACATGTCAGTCTGGACTTTTCTCCAAGGCTAGATGTACGGTACAATCCTTCGTTCCCTTTGGAGTTTTAAGCTGATAGGGAATCTTGTCCTTCTCTTTCCCCATCCCCGCGGTTTCTAGAAATTGGAAGACCTGGCTCGTAAATGCTCGCGTAAAGAAATGTTGCCTGGTCAAGGCTCTGCTTGGGGGTAATCTTTTGGGGCAGAGGCGCACAAGCCGTATAATGGGGCCGTACAAATACCGCATACAATAATCGGAGGCTGAATCATTGGTTCCGCAAGAATAATTTGAGCGGAGTCACTCTGATATTGGCTGCGCGGGTGTACTTGCGGGCCGCCGTTGAGTAGGGACCTTCTCCGCAATGTCGACTAAATCTTTGGCCCCTCGGCCGCCTTGACTGCTCGCCACGGTCGTTTCCTTGCATTCAACAAACAAGGGCATGGCGCCTCATCCAGGCGTTGACACTGGTCAGATAAGGGAAAAGGCACGCAAGGATCTATTGAACTTGCTCGAAGGCGTATGTAAGGCTCATCAGACTGAGTCTCGTCCGTAAATGCACTGCTAAACTGCGCTAGGTCCGTGGGAAGAAGAATTTGGTGATTGAGAAGTCGCTTGCTGGTCCGATTGGCGTCTTTGTCAAATTCTCCACCCTACAAGATCATGGAGTCGACAAAGTTTTCTTTTTAGAAAATGACAATGTGGACGCTTCCCAGAAGAATGTCATCTTTTTGGCTCGGGGGGAGAAGGCCAACCAGCCAATAGCTATCGCTGGTATGTATGTACTGTATTTCTCAGCGTACTAGAAGTATTCTATCCTTTCATTGTTGTTTGTACTGCTTCTTCCTTGAGCATGTGATATCCTTGGATACGATAAGAGGGATCATAAAGTAGATTGCGTAGATTTCTACCTACTTTACCTAATCAGTCTTGATCCCGACATGAATGAAATTTCAATATCCAGCTCGATCTATAGCGTCTTACTACAATTGCAATAGTTTCTACGCCATCATTACTTGCTGACATAACTTGCCTGACAGAACAGGTTCAGCGACTCCAGAAGACTAGCAACATAGAACACGAATTCTCCATTTTCTGGGTCGCACGACGGACGTTGGTCTGCGACAAAATCCTAGAAGAAGCGGGTGTCCTGGGAGACGTTGGTGTGCAGCACTTTCCATTGCACTTCGTCCCGTTGGAGCAGGATGTACTCTCCTTGTGCCTGGACGACTCTTTCAAAGACTTGTACTTGGTAAGATTGCGTACGTTGATATCATGTCTTCGAACTAATAAAATCCAGGGAAAGGACCCAACATCCATATTCTTGGCAGCCCAGGCACTCATGCCAATACAGCAAACCCATGGTCTCTTCCCACGCATTATTGGCAAGGGAGACAACGCCCATAGACTCATGGAGCTTCTGCTTCGCATGCGTACCGAAGCCGCTGCAGATGAACTTACCACGTCAAAATATGGCTTGATGCCGAGCGCAAGCATCGAAAGCCTGATCATCATAGATCGAGAAGTCGACTATGCGACGGTACTTCTCACACAATTGACCTACGAGGGTCTACTAGATGAAATGTTTGGCATTACGCATAATCAAGCTGAGATCGATACGTCGATCGTTGGTCCAGCGCCAGGAACCCAACAAGCGGGCAAAGGCGCAGCTGCACCAATACAGCAAGGCCTCAAGCGGAAGATCCAACTGGACTCCTCAGACAAGCTCTACGAGCAGATTCGAGACGCAAACGGTGCGATCGTAGATGGCTTGTTGAACAAAGTCGCCCGCCGCTTACAGAGCGACATGGACAGTCGTCATACCAAAACCAGTGTTTCCGAGCTTAAAGATTTTGTAGGCAAGCTATCCGGCTACCAAAGTGAGCAACAGAGTTTGAAGATCCACATTAACTTGATCGAAGAAATCATGAAGAGCACCCAATCCGACATATTTCGCCGCAATCTAGAAGTCCAACAAAACCTCTACGACGGCTCTGATCCTTCGTACCAGCACGACACAATCGAAGAGCTCATTTGCCGCGACGTTCCTCTTATCACCGTTCTTCGCCTTCTTTGTCTCGAATCCTGCATCTCTGGTGGTCTGCGGTCCAGAGATCTCGATAACTTCAAGCGCCTCATCCTCCAGGCCTATGGCTATCAACACCTCCTCACATTCTCTGCCCTCGAAAAGATTGGACTCCTCCAGACCAGGGCTTCAGCAAATGTACTCATGAACCCCCTGGGCGTCGGTACGGGAGTCCCTGAAGGATCTAAGACAAACTACAACTACCTACGCAAAGTGCTCCGCCTGGTCGTCGACGAAGTCAACGAACAGAACCCCAACGATATCGCTTACGTCTACAGCGGCTACGCTCCGCTAAGCGTCCGTCTTGTCCAATCCATCATCCAAAAGCAGCACCTCCTGACCATCACAAAAGGCACCTCTGCCGCCTCCAACGGCACCAGCAGTGCTGCGCATGGCTGGCAAGGATTCGAAGACGCGCTACGGAACGTCAAAGGCGCAACCTTCAACAAAGTCCAAAAGGGGGAAGAAGCAGCGACAAAAGCACGGCATATGCTAGTCGGTGCTGGTGGCAAGGTAAAAACAGTCGTGGTGATGTTTCTGGGCGGTATCACATTCACGGAGATTGCCGCGTTGAGGTTCATAGCCAAGCAATTGGAAGGGAGCAAGAAGATCTTGATCTGTACGACGGATGTGATTAGTGGCGATAAGATGATGGAGGCGGCAATCGAAAAAGGAGATTTCGGGAAGGTCTAGCAGGGTGCGACGTGGGATATTCGAGTCAGTGAATCGAAAGAATACCCTTTCTTTGAATAAATCTCGCACATGGTCGTCGAGTGGTGTAGGCACCAGTCCAAACGTCTCGCTCATACCCTCACCAAAAAGTACTGTGAATGTGGATGGTATGGTTTTCCAGATAGGACGTAGCCCACTTCTACTACCCAGCGACCTGAACAATGCTCCTTCCACAATTCCTTACACTCGGGAAGTATGAAGTGACTGCCTAACTGCTTCGACATCTGCAACACCGTTATACAATTGACTCTGAGCATCAAGAAAATGCACCGTGACCGAAAAGATCTGGATCTGTATGTGAACACCATTGTGCTTCTGTCGTCGAGGCCGTTGTCCTAGAAGGGAGACTCATGCACGAAAGGCCTACTTGATTATGATAGGTTGTTGCTGACGACTTCGACGAGTATGCCTAGCTATCCAAATTCGGGCGACGTATGAAGTTATTCAATTTCCTTGTTGAGAATGATGCGCATTATGCACAGGCAACAGGGGCACAACATCTGACGATAGAATTCACCACCTTCCACTCGGTGTATTACGTAGAAAACCGGTATCCAGATTTTGATAGTCCAACAAGGGCTGATTGCACACAGGGGTATCACTTCCCGTCTTGTATTCCGCATAGGCATATCAAGCAACACCTAACCCATCCCAAACGCCGGGCTCATGCATCATCCACTGACCCACCCGCTTCATCCCCATCCTTCTCCTCGTCCATCTGGGTGAGAATTTGCGCGTAGTAATCTGCCACACCTCCAAGTACGCGGTCATGGTCCGTAAGCAGACGCATCAGCTCGCTGTATACGACTTCGTCATCAGCATCATCCGCTATAACTTTAGCGGAAGGGGGCGCTGGGCGCCAAGTACCGAAGATCGGATGGGCGTCATGTGGATCCTCTTGACCGACACCGTTGCTGAATGGCGCATGATCTTGTAGAGCAGCATCAGAAATTTGTGGCTTCGCATAAGTCGTCGGAGCCCCGAGAGTTGGGTCCAAGTCCCCCATCAACGCGTCCAGATCCAATGTCTGCCGGGCTTTCTTCGCACCATCAAGGTCGCCGGTCATACTAGACGCATACTGAGGACTGGGAGCTCTGCTTGTCATAGAGGGAGTATCGTATGGAACTTCGTCGACATCGTCACTAGGAGTGCCAAAATTGTCCATAAGGGCGTCTAAATCCAAGGTTTGGCGCGCCTTGTTTATGTTCTCGCCATCTTCGCTCATGACAGATGATGACTGGGAAGCAGAGATGTGGTTGGAGGAAGTTTTTGGAGCGGAGGCATAGCTAGATGTTGGAGGCCCGAGGTATGAATCCCCATACACTCCATCGCCAGGAGATCCGTAGTCTGCAGTGCCTGCAACATGCATATTATCATATACATCCTCACCTGGCGAGCCGTAGTCATTCACATCGCTTGGGGTCCACGCCGCCGGGCTCTGTTGGTCCAGGTCTAATGTCTGAGGTTCTGACTCAAATCCCTGTAAATCATTGACAAGATCGCCCCTCACGTCCATCTGCTCGCCCATTGCAAAGTCCCACGCCATAGTAGGTGGGCGATCCTTATCTCTGAGGCGCTTTGCTTTAAGAGTTGATGGGTCTGCCAGGGCGATATTGCCGGAATTTGAAGTACCAATATCACTCGCGTCCACCGTCTTACCTCTGCTATCGGAGGCTGAGGATTCATTGGTTGAATTACGCAACGGTAGATCTGATTGGCTGGATGTGAGGCTCGGATAGATGTACTCTGAATTACGTGGATCGAATAGACGGCCGAGCTGCTTTTCACCACGGGTCACTTTTGTCGAAGTCGTGGCAGGGCCCGGTAGTTGATCGTTTATCATGAGATTTGCTGTAGCACCCTGAAGTGTTGGTGATCCGCTAGGAGTGGCTTCGCTATTAGAAAAGTAGGGGCTAGTCGGTTCGGATGCGTCATATAGATTGAATGCGTCTTCTTGAGCCTGAATCGAAGACATGTCGGCAGCCTGATCGACATAGGATGTTAGATGGGCGTCGTTGAAACTAGCGGATGTCTGATAGCTAAGGTCGGAGGACAAGCGGTCCATCATCTCTGTTGATGCAAGAGTACTGAATCGCCATTCAGGTTGCTTCTCGATCTCTTCAGCCACCTTTGCTGCCGCCGCTCCGTGCGGATTGAAAAGTGACTGACGCTGGCCACCTTGGTGTGCCCAATCTTGGAATTCCCTAACAAAGGATTTGAGAGAGGATGTGGGATACGACAACTCGGTGTTTCTCAAGTATGGATGTTCTAAGACCTGCTCCATAGAAGGTCGCTGATCAGGGTCTTTGACTAGGGTGAAGGCAATTAATTCAGACAATCCTGATGAGTAACCTTCCTGCAATCCCAATTTGGGTGCAGCACGAGTACGGAGGGCGAACTCTAGGTTCTTCATGTCAATATCTGACCTCGGTGGACGGCCCGTTGCCATCTCCCATAAGGTACAGCCGTATGCCCAAGTGTCAGCCTACTCGACCAATCAGCATCGCCAAAGACACAGAATATTAACCTTTACCACAAGGGAGATTCCTTACCTTAGTTCCATATCCTCTGTCTTTTCCGTCTTTTCCTTTGAAAACCTCTGGCCCCATCCAGTGGGGAGTACCAATGACGGTGGTCCTCTTGTCCTCCTGATTGACCAATGTGCCAGCAACACCAAAGTCGATGATTTGCAGTCGTCCTTCCTCATGAATCATCACATTTGCAGCTGAGCCAGGTGTAGAATTTCAGTCTTCATCTCCGCGGATTCACATGAAAGAGATGCCATTTCAAGGCACAGGAACGTACCTTTGATGTCTCTGTGGATGACCGAGGCCTTGTGGACTGCATTCAGGCCTATCGCCAATTCCCGTGCAATTGGTCTAAGGTATTTCTCTTCCACCTTGTTGTTGGTCGCTTGCATCTAATAGCAGTCAGCTTTGATTATGTCTTTTTCGGACGCAAGCATTTGGCATGTGAGTTTGCTATACAGCTTGAAGAGAGAAAAGACCCGGGATGATCAGACTCACTAGGGTATGGACGCTACCTCCTGGACAATATTCGGAGATTATCCAGAATTGGGAATACACTTCCAAGACCTCATAAATCTGATTCACGTTTGGAGCTTTGTAGGACTGTATCTGTTGAAGAGTCTTGAGTTCTTTGAGGAAGTCTTGAGCAGTTTGATCTCTGTCTATCAAATGGGCCTGAAAGTCCACTGCGTCAACCTCGAGAATCTTAATAGCCACTCGACCGTAACCCCTTGACCTCATATCGCGTCTACCATGCGATTAGCTGGTGGGGTCTTGGACATATTTTCAAAACATCGGGAAGAGGCTCGCTCCGCTTCAGAAGCGGCAAAGGCAGATCGGGCAGTTGAATTGCTTAGAGAGACTTACGCTACGTATACTCTCCCGTAACTTCCTTTCCCAATATAATTCTGAAGTTCATATGGAGGGATCTCGTGGTTGTTCTCCCGGAGTCTATTGTAAATGATTGTCTGCTGCGCTTTTGCTTCCTCTCTTGTCCTTAGTTGACTGTACGGAAGCTCTCTAGAATAGAGGGATAGTCGGTCTATGAAACTTGGGACTCGCGAATTGTCCATGTTGGACGCGGAAAAAGTGGGGTTCTGCCAGATCTCTGGGAACTTTTGCTTCCTGAGCTCCTAGTCTCAAAAAGCTTGGGCGAACCGGTTGGTATAGTAGGGTAGAGTTGATTTAAGAGCTCACACGTCACTGCCACTAGAGAACCGGAGTCTTTCCGCCCGGATGTGCTGAGCGTTGGCGTTGATAACAGCAGTTAGTTATGGCCCCAGGTTGGTAGTTCGAACTTCGATAGCTACAATCGAAGGTTATTCGGCCTCGGTGATGGGACTTTCTAAATTGAGAGGAGACGGTACCAGCCGTTTATGTGGCTGGATTCTCGAAATGAATGGAAAACGATAGCTCGATTTAATCATCCTATTTGGTCCCCGCCTCTAATTTGTCTGTCAGATCGAAACCCTGCTGTCGTGACGTGCCGCGAAAGTGTGCCGAAATTGAAGCAAAGGAGGAAGAATATTATGACCCTAAAAGCTCCAAGCTCACCTATTCTTGCATCTTGAAAATGAATTGTTGATATTTCACCACACCACTAAGCAACACCATCCCCCCTCCATCCACCACAAGAAACAATCGTGTCTAGTGCTTCATATAAAGGATCTGAGGTTGTACTTAATATGTTTTGAACTTTCACCAAGTCCAGGAGTGACACTCGAAGTTGTTCAAGCAGCCAATTAGCAGCCTTTGTAAGTGACCTGAAGTATGGAGTAAGGTAAGTACTTCCGGCTAGATGTAGAAGTAGGCTAAACTCTAATTCTTCCCTGACACGCCAAGCCGGCCCGAGCTGCCGATTCTTTGCAGTTCAGTGACCATGGATTAAGTGGGACAGGATTATTTGCTTGAAAGGTTGACGATCCCTCTGCATTGAAAACGAGCACGACGATTGGCTGACCAACCATCACATGCCGCAGGATGCGCTAGAGTCCGTTTGAGGAGAGCTCGTGAAAACAGTCGGAAATCGTGGTGCAACGTTAGCACCTTAGAAGTCGAACATTAGAGTTACTAGATTGCATCACAGTAGGAAATATCATGAGATGAGACAACTTCGTCCTCCTTTGAGGGCAGTACACCGTATCTACTCATAGCCAGCATCTAACCATTGCCCAACAATCGTTCAAGCGTTTCCTACGCCGCTATGCAACCCCAAGAACGCCGCGCTGAATGCTCGCTTTGCAACATCATGCTTTTCCTTCCCCCGGATGGGATCCGTAGTGCTTCTATAAAGATCTGCTTGTGCCATCCGTCTCTGTGTCCTCTTCCCCTTCACTGTCCGCAGCCTCCTCCTCATCACTGCCACTTTCGGAACCTTCCCTATCGTCAAGGCCTGAGATGCCGGCCCATTCCCGATAGTCTCCTTCTATCCATCTCTTACTCTTCGGCAAGTGATAAGGATCGAAAGGGAAATACTCGTCCAAGTGTTGATGATCCTCATCGTTTCTGGCTGATAGTGCTGTCTCTCTGTTGATCTGGCTGTATGCATTTCCCGCATAGTGCTGTACACGAACCCGTTTGTTGGTCTCGAGCAGATGGAACACGTAAACGATGCCGAGGTGGTTCGCTAGACGAGAAAATTCTGTAACAATGGCTGGCGAGCAGACTTTGAGTGGGTTTAGCTTGGAGAAGACATTCCTTGATAAAGCTTCCTTAATTCCAGATCGCCACTGGTGCTGCTGACCGTATGCTTCTAAGTCGTCGTCTTCGAGCTCGTCGTCTGGACTCGACTCGAGGTCTCGCCAGCGGAAGCAGAAAATGTACAGCATGGCTTGCACCAGGACATAGAAGGAGGAGTACCGTCTCATGTCAGGACCACGGCAACTCGGTTCGTTCTGGCGTCTGAAATGCTCAAGCTCACTGGCAAGGTAATCGAAGACTTCTCGGACAATGCTGGATGGCACATGAATACCCCTCGCGACAAAACTCGCAAGGTAAGCTGTTGAAGCTTGCCTTATTATGGCTGGTTGATTCCTATCGAAAGTGATTTGAGCACAGGCTCCAACGTAGGTGTCAATGTACGCGGTCGACTTTTGTGAGAAGTGGAAGATGAGGAACTGGGTATGTCGAGATCGGTGTGTAGGTAAAATGATAGTGATGAATTGAGAAAGAAGGACATTGAAAGACCTCATTTGATCCTCCGTGGAAGCCTTGGTAAAAGCTTGATCATAGTGGGAGAAAAGAATATCCAGAATTGCATCCATCTTCTCAACATTCTTTGTAATATTCTTTGTTCTCTGCGCATCAGCATCCTCTTCGTACTCGTCAGAATCCGACTCTTCGTCACTACTATCAGAGTCCTGCATGTCTTCCATCAAGTCAGGCCGGATTTTGTCCACCAAGCCTTCCTCGTCTTCCTCGGCCAAGTCCTCCAGATCCACTTGGACTTGAACATCAATCTTTACCAGCCGCTCCGTTATCAGTCTCAACACTTCTTCCCGTAGTTCTGGAGCATAGACGATCAACTTGAGAAGATTTTGCACATATATAATGTGGCTGCGCCGAGAGTCTGTTTCGTGAGGGAAAGCATGGATCAAGGTCGAGCAAAGTATGCGGCTAGCAGATGGCATTACCTGCAGTAAAATTTGTATAGCCTTGTGTGCTCGGGCGTAGATCATTGAGCTAGGAACGACTGGTAAGTTCTGTAATCGACCATTTGATGGTGGTGCTGCCGTAATGTTGTCCACCAACATTCTCATGATTTCTCCCAGAAACATTCCCTGAGCTGATGCAAGATTGGCCAATAGACGCACATAGAGAGCAACATAGTCTTCTCGTCTTCCTAACCATTCGCTCTTCAGCACTGTGTGTATTAAGTCTGAATTCGATTTGGTAAGCGCCGAGATATTTCCGAGCAGCGCCAGTGTATACGATTTGAGTGTCATCGGGCTAGATTCATCGGCTTCATTCCTCTTTGCTGTATAGATGTCCTTGATTCTCTCATAGCCTGAGCTATCCCCTAAAAGCCGCTTTGAAAAAGCCAGGCGCACTTCCTCAAATATGACTTCTGGGGCTTGCTCCCAGTCGTCTACAACCCTCACTTCAACATCGGAGTCGAATGTAACCTTTGCTCTCTTTCCTGGACTAGATGGTACCTCGTCTTCGTCATCGTCTCGTTTACGGACCAAGTTGGGACGGCGGAGAGGTGGTTTTGGAATTGCAGACACAACAGGGCCCACTGGGCGCAGAATAGTGGACATGGTTGATACTGTCGGTAAATAGCATGACCGGCGTTAAGAGATGCTGTAAAATAAATCGATATCAAACCGGCTCGACAATAAGGTATGACTCTCCGAATATTGTTATGCTAGATGGTACCGAGGCACGAGGAAAAAGCTGAGTCGTGCGACCTCAAGCGACCTTGGCAACGTACCTTTAGGGCTGACCCGCTAGTGTAGGTTTTCTAGATCACCTCTGTGCCTACCTTATTTGCCGCTGTTTGCAAACCATTGCGATTCATCTCCTTGCATCCCAGTCACAAGATGAGGGGCAAACGATCGAAGCAGTATCGCAAACTTATCCAGTATGTTCCAGTTCCTCTGTTGACTCCTACGCTTTTGCTGATGCTCTATCAAGACAATTTTCACTTACATTCGGGTTTCGTCCTCCATATCAAGTACTAGGCAAGTCCATCAGCGCTTCTAAATTCGTCCCCGCAACTGACCACTGCTTCAAAGTTGACGCTCAAATGATACAAGACAGCGAGGCCTATAAGATGGATCTTGTGGGTGGCTTTGAGCGTACTCTTGGAGACAAGGTAAAGCCAAGTGCGTATTTTGATTATCGTTTCTCATGGTCCAAAGCCGCTAATCTTTTTCTTGTCAGTGATTACACAGTAAGCAGCTTAATACTTTTACGGCATACTCTGACATGCAACGCCCCAGATGTTCTATTCGGCATTTGTACTCGATCAAAGATCTACCCCAAGCCAGGAAAGATGCGGTGATATCAACTGCAAAAGACATGGAACGCCGCCGATGTAATCACCACACCCTCGATCAGCCTCTGTCCACACTCGAGTGTTTGTCTTCTGTTATTGATCCCAAGTCTTCGAGATCAAACCCCCACCGCTACGTTGTGGCTAGTCAGGACGACGATGTGAGAAGCTTCTGTAGAGATGTGAGAGGAGTGCCTCTGATATACATAAAGAGGTCCGTTATGGTTATGGAAAAAATGGCGGAGAAATCCGTGGTCGTGAGGGAGGGGGTTGAGAAGTCAAAGTTCAGAAGCGGTCTTAGAGCGAGAGGGACCGGACTTCTGGGAAAGAGGAAACGGGGAGACGAAACTAGCGGAGGCGGCGCAGCAGACGCAGATGATATCACGAGAATTGCAGAAGATGATGCGGTAGCCATGAAAAAAAAGAAGACGAAGGGACCGAAAGGGCCAAATCCCTTGGCCGTAAAACAATCAAAGAAGGCGGCAAACGATGTCCGTAGATCTGACGCAGATGATCATCGGTCGAAGGGGGTCCCAATTGGATTTGAAGGAAGTGGAGCACCAGCTCAGCCTACACAGGTTGCTATGGATATTGTCGAGGGGTCGTTGGGCGAGACAGAGGAACTCTTGGCCAAGAGGAAGCGCAAACGAAAGCACAAACCGAAACAGCTTGATGATACAGCTATTGCCATCAATAGCAACAACGAAGCAGGTGAATGAGGGTACTAGTGTCGGATGATATTGACGCATCCATACCGTCTGATCGCTTTTGCTTTGCGGGCCCCCAAAGTGGAGATCTTCCTCAACTATCCCATCCTTGATTCTCCGCCCAATGACTGACTGTAAAGTATGCCTACCCTCCAAGCTCCCCGTCACCTCAATAGCTCGCTTGCTTGCATAGAACGCCTCGCTATGCCCTAAAATGTTAGGTCTTGACCTTTGCTCCGCGGATGCTTGCCTTCTAAATGCATATGATCTTCATGACTCATCATCAATTTCTCTCCACACCCTCTGTATCCTCTCCTTCTTTTCCTTTGCCTTCTCCCTGTTCTTGGCAGTTCTCTCAAGCCGCTCCGCGCGTAGACATTTGTTTACATCCCGCTTGGCTGCGTTGCAGCCCCCAGTCGCCTTCCAGAGGAATCCTCGAGCATGGCATTCGTCTAGAGCAGCCATTACCTCTTCGCATCCTATCTCACTATGAGTAAAGCTCTGTACGGATGCTGATTGCTCTGTGTAGCGGAGACAAGTTCAGAAATAGAGTAGACGCTAGCTACCTCGATTATCTTTTGTATGTAGATGAGGATGCATCTTGGGTTTTGCAGAGGTCAGGGGCCACAGGTGGCGGGTTGTCTGGATTGTAGCAGAGGTAATTATTGCGGGCAAATTAATCGATGGAGACCGGAAAGGATCCGGTGCCGCTAAAAGCGTCTTGGCCAATATACTCTGCCTCTCGTCGCACACCAGGTACTCACAATTTTCAACGGTGATGGCACAGGCACAGATAAGTGTCAAGAAGCAGCAAGGCAAGGGTCATTCAACAAAGTCTGCCAACGCACTGACCTGGTGCACCAGAGCTACAACAGCAGTACACCAACTACAAGAACAGCCTACAACAGCTAGCTCAGAGAATCGGCGACATCGAGCAGGATACAGAAGAACACAAGTATGTACTATGATTGATGGCGATTCTTTATGTATCATAGCAAAGCCCCCAATCTCCTCTCAATGCTGTTCCTGCCGAAAGCACACCACTTATAACTTCGAAAAGGCTTGTATTAGACACACTAGGCCCTCTTCCCCCAGATCGCAAATGCTTTCGAATGATCAATGGCGTGTTGGTAGAGAGAACTGTGAAGGACATCAAGCCGGCGCTGCAGACAAACTCAGAGGGGCTGAAGAACGTTTTAGAGGAATTGGTCAAGCAGTATAAGAAGCAGCAGGACGAGATGGAGAAATGGAAGGCTCGTACTCCGTACACTGAATTTTCTTCTTCTTACTGACAGTGTTTGGAATCGCAGAAGAAGAACAACATTCAGGTCGTCCAGCAGTGAAAGCCCTCACTCTATTCCTAGGCCCAGTACGCGCCTGCTTGCCTTGCTCTCTATATCACGTGCAAAGATAGTTGCTAGAGGAGGCATAGCCTTCCGTGTCCTCCCCTGCACCTTCGACCACCTTTCGTCATCGTACTCGGTGGCTCACATTGCACAACGCACTCATGCCTGAAGTCCTCGTCAATTAATATAAATCTCCGGATATCAGCCATCATATACGGGGAGCCTTCAGCTAAGTTACCGTCACAGTGGTGATTCGACACCACGGCAGAGCGAGCCTGCAGGATGCGCTGGACTGGATCGGATCCGCATACAAGCTTATGTCAAATGTAGGCACGGCGCTCATAGGATGGACTAATTCAAGGTACCAAAAGAACCTCATTCGGACAACCAACGTCGAGTCGACTTCTGCGCGAGAATACGAGGTTGTCCAGCGAATACATCGGTACATGCATTATGCGATAATCATAGAATATGCTCCCATTTCGGAAGCGTCTTCGATGGCTTTTGATGCTATGTTCCAGGCTTTGGGCGGAGTGTACACATCTCTTCGACATCCGCTCTTCCACTTTCAGCTTCACATGAGCATGCGAGCATCCTTCAAGACCTCTGGATTGGTCAATCAGCCGGCGAGAGACACTGACATGTCAATCCCGCACAGGATCCGATCATTTTATTTGTTGTCAGCCTTACGAACAGACATGCGGGAGATGCGTTTGAGAGGCCAATGATTTGCGCATCAGCGGATATTTTGTAGATGTTTCGAAGGTTTCTCGCGGCATGCTCCTGGAGAAGATATATGGACAGTAGAAGACAAGCTCTGATAGTCGCGAAGCCCTACAGACCAACAAATCGCAGAGTTGCCGTACTCAGTCGATCAGATCGTGTGGGATAGAGGTAAGGATTGATCTCGCGAGATTGGAAGGAGCTGGCGGGAAGCGTTGATACCCAAAATAGTAGCCGGAGAGTTCTGACCCCTCTTCTCGTTGCACGGTTCAGTAGTGTGGGTGAGCAGAAGGTTTAGCAGTAAATATTGCCTTGACCGAGTCCTTGGGTCTCCCTGTTGGGCAAACTCGGAGGCATATGGGCCACATCGCAGGGCAAGTATAAAGGAACTTCAAGGCATCAACGCCAGCCCTTTCATTGGGAGACAATGGGATTGTCTCCGTCTACAAAGCAATTGCCGCCAGTGGTGTGGCCCGCTCAGGATCCCTGTCGCCTTTCGAGGACTAGTCTCGCTCCCTCGTAGTCCACTGACCACGATGCCCTCCGACACTGTCTCTACCTCAGCCCATCTGCCAATTGACTTGAAGCGAAGCGACAGGCAACGCCATCATCCTCTCTTTGAGGCGATCATACACGCGTTTGACGCGATCAGGTACATCTGTAGCATCATTCCGCATATCTGACTCTCCATTGCACAGAACGTTCCCCCACCAGAGCGGACTTCAATCCTGGACTTGACCCTTCACCGATTGTGTTCTTCCAGTCCCCCACCGCCAGTTGCGCCTGCGCGACACCTGGGCTCTGGACATACTAGCGCTACCCAAAGTTAGCAACCAAATGTATGCGCCGCCAACGTCAAGTTCCTGCTCGGGGAAAGCTAAGCCTTGAAATAGATTTCCTGACCGCCATTGGAGCCCAACTGCCTGCGTGTCGCCCTCCTTTACGAATTGTCCCAGCAGCGACAGACTGCAAGTGACCGTCATAATATTCCTATTGTCAACACGCAGACCGGCATTAGCAGTGTGGTGGTGAGCGGTGTTCACCGTCCACCCACGCTTCTTGCGCGGGAGCACTACCAGGTTCGCGCGTCATCGTCGAATCACTGTTGCTGCCCTGGCAAATTGGCGCAGCAATAGCCAATTCATAGTAAAGCCTCATTCAGAGTGTCGCGCAGGAATTCGCACTAGGATTGTGGTGAAGCCACTCTTCCAACAAACTTACCAATTGTCCAGCACATCATTGCGGTCCTTTCATTCCGACCCAACTCAGTCGCCTTACGCTTTCAAGACCACTTACCAGAACCGGTTGGTTGCCTTGGGCTCTGCGGCTTGCCTATATTATAATGTCGGCATCCCCTCCGGAAAAGGGTGCTGAGCAAGGAGATGCGACGCCAGACAATAATTCCGAGAGTATGGATAGAGGAGAAGAAGTTCAGCAGAGGGAAGCGTACGATTTTGAAGTGAAAGAGCAAGATCGATGGCTGCCGATAGCAAATGGTTGGTCCCACGCAAATTCCTCATGCATTATTCTCGTCCTATGGATTGCGCGTTTTCGTCTTGCGACGCTGCATGATGATGGCACGCCCGTATTGCCGTCGCTTACAGGAAGTCGCACGCGCAATGATCGTTGGCTTCTCTCTCCACAGTCTAAAGATCTACCCAAGCATCCCGTTTCTTAATTCTCTATGGTCAAGAAACACAATGCTTAGTGGGCATTTACAATGTCCCGAGATTCCCCGCATTCAATATCACCTCCACCGCGTGGTGCAAGACCTCACAGCCTTACCTCTGATGCTAATATAAGAAATTTTGCTCCAGTGGCCCGGATCATGAAGACAGCCTTACCAGAGAACGCCAAAATCGCAAAAGAAGCAAAAGAATGCATGCAAGAATGCGTGAGCGAGTTCATCTCTTTCATCACAAGCGAAGGTGAGTGCAGCCCCTGATCCAATGGCAACAGAAGGCGCCTGTCTGATTCGATCTTCAGCCTCCGAAAAGTGTCAACAAGAAAAGCGGAAGACTGTAAATGGAGAGGACATTCTATTCGCCATGACTTCGACTGGGTTTGAGAATTACGCTGAAGCACTGAAGATCTACCTCGCAAAGTACAGAGAAGTAAGTTGCGTTTGTAGCCCACCCCACGGCCGTTCAAATCATCTATTGTATACATCGGTAAGGACGTCGAGCTCAGCGTTAATATGCGAATCCCAGTCACAATCTCAACGCGGAGACAACCAGCAACCCAGACCCGGCAGTGGATACGGTGCGCCCGGAGGTGGACAGCCTGGCGCAGGTGCTCCTGGTACTGGTGGTGCTGCAGATCCCTCGACATCAGCAGCGTATCAGGGGCAAGATCAAGCCGTCAACAACATCCTCAGTCCTCACGGCCTCGACCCCTCACAGCAGCAGCCTGATCCGTATGGCGGTGTCTACCCTACAACGGCGAACAACGTGGTCGCCGCCGACCCGTACTAACAATCTCAGCCCCGTCAGCAGCCCTTGTACCAGACCAGTGGAGCCTTCCTCCCTCGCCAACAGCAGGTGCGGCCTAGTGTCGGATCATGCTCAGAACGAAGTCCTATGAGCTGAATGGCTCGGCCGACTCTGGTATGCCACCCCACTGCTGACGAGCATCAACCAGCACACTTTCTGATCAAAAGGCTGGTCTTCGACCTTGACTTCGACTGTGACTATTGCATGCCGGATTTTTAGAGTGGATTTATGTTGCGCAGAGATACACCTGGGTGGTCATACTCAATACATATGTACATTCACCATCGAGCTTGCTCTGGGAAGTGCCCTTTTTGATATTTGGCAGCAGGATAAAAGCGGAGTATCAGCATGCATTTTGGCTGGCTGTTACGGAGGATCTTTACCCATTACGGAGTTCCATGGGGAATGCATAGATTTCACAGGCAACTACGGGAAACGGAAGGGCCGAGGGACATGGGCGATTTTTGATATTGAGATACCAAAAGACTTGGACGTCCGTGTATAGTAGGATACCAAGGCTTGCAATGTATGCAACTATTTTGCCACGCTCCTGGCATTTGCGCCCTGGCCTTCAGCACTCTGAAACGTATCTGGTCATTGATAGTGCCTTATGCAGGCTCATATGCTGAGCACATCGAGTCGCAAACAATATCCCTCTGGCGCAGATTGACGCCCCAGTACTGCCTTGAGCCATGCCCTATTTTTTTGCCCTAAGCTTACGAGCCATTGGCCAATCATCGCTCACTCACGTAGCATACAAGATGACTCGCATTCGCCGCGGCTGCAGCCGTCTAAATTGCAAGGCCAACACTCTAAATTCACTACTACCTAGTATCTGCATCAGTGCATGATCCATCCAACAATTCGCTCTTGATTCTTGCCTGCAAGGGCGTCGACGATAGATGAGTCTAGCGCCAGGGGTATCAGTGTGGGGAGTCGCTTAGCATCGGCTCTCCATATGAATTTCCTCATTGAATCTCGCTGCTTTCATTGTTACGAGCCATCCTAGAATTTTGGGCCTGTTTGTATTCTTCTTTGCGGAACAGTGAAATGTGATCTTTGCTCTCTTAATTCTTATTTTGGAAACATCTGCTCATCGTGGATCGATCGCCAGTTCATGTTCGCGCAATTTTTCTGACCCACGGTCTACCCTCACATTCCATAGGCGTTTGAATAATTATATATACACATATACAATTATCCTCCAACCGCTACTGATATTCAAGGCACGATGGACACTCAGATAGCTACATTCTCTGACAAGCTAAGCGTCAATGGTGTGCCGGCGCGGCGGTCTAAGGGGTCAAAAATGAGCGGAGGCATTGCGGCCCATGCGAGCAGTGACATGTTTAAGAGCCCAGTAGCTGCTCCAATGCCACGCCAGGGTGGAAGCTGTACTGATATGGCGTTAGGGATATGGGAAGCCGAAAGCCAAGAGATGGGATCGTACGTTCGTATCTAGCCATTTATCGAGCATGATAAAGCTAGTGCTAAGAGATTATAGATCGAGTGAACGAGGAGAGCTCGTCGAGAAAGGTCAGGAATTGCGCTCGAACGAGAAGCATACAACCATGATCTCTGACAATACGACAGCCCGCGTCAATTAAGGGGGCTGCTAAATACCTCAAGAATCCTGGTAAGCGAAACGTCCGTGTCGTCAGCGCTTCGTTCAAGCTGTGCTAACGATGAGAAGGCCTAATTTCACTTGGTGGTGGCTTGCCTTCCAGTGAATACTTTCCCTTCGAGCACATTGACATCAAAGTTCCTACTCCACCTCATTTCACCGAGCAGGAGACCAAGGAGTCTGGGATAGTTAAAAGGATTGGTAAACATGATATTGCAGAAGGCAAGAGTATATATGGTAGGCAAGATACATCGCTTTTTCCAACCTAGACAGAAGGCTGATACCCATCCCCAAGACATACATGTGGCTTTCAATTACGGACAACAAACAGGCTCAGCACAGCTGCTGCGATTCATTACAGAACACACAGAGGTAATTGAAATTCCAGGCAATCCTGGGTGGCCGCTCATCACTTCATCAGATTGTACATCACCCTCCTTACCAGGATTGGCAATGCTGCATGAGTGTTGGAACTACATCTGCTCTTGATATGGCCTATCGAATGTTCATCACACGGGGCGAGTATATACTAACAGAAGAGTATACCTTCTCCACCGCCGCCGAAACTGCACGACCCATGGGCGTTCAATGCATCGGTGTCAAGATGGACGAGCAAGGGCTCCTTCCCTCTTCTCTTGACTCCATCGTCAGCAATTGGGACCCTTCGGCGCACAACAACGCCCCTAGGCCATGGTTACTGTATACGGTACCCTCAGGACATAACCCTACCGGTGCCACTCAATCGCTGAAGCGGAGGAAAGAAATCTACCGCGTGGCTCAGAAGCATGACATTTACATTCTTGAAGATGAACCGTACTTTTTCCTTCAAATGCAGCCATACACAGGTCCAGATGCTCCCGATGTACCACCTCCAGCATCTCACGAAGAATTCATCAAGGCGCTCGTGCCTTCTCTACTCAGTTTGGATATAGATGGTCGAGTCATGCGCTTGGACTCGTTCTCCAAAGTCATCGCGCCGGGTATGCGATTAGGCTGGATTACAGCGTCCGAACAGATCGTCGAGCGATTTGTTCGGCATAGCGAGACATCGACGCAGAATCCCAGTGGCACTTCACAGATAATACTGTTCAAGTTGCTAGACGAAGCTTGGGGCCATGCAGGATACCTAGACTGGCTGATCAACCTGAGATTGGAGTACACGAAGAGGAGAGACAACATCTGCTATGCATGCGAAACGTATTTGCCTAGGGAAGTCGCAAGTTGGGTTCCGCCTATGGCGGGCATGTTTCATTGGATCAAGGTTGATTGGCAGAAGCACCCTTCGGCGGCCTCCAAGTCGATGCTGGATGTCGAAGATGAGATCTTTCACGCCGCTATCGATGGAGGGACGTTGACCTCGAAAGGCAGTTGGTTCCGTGCCGAAACTGGGGACCCGGGTAACGAAATGTTCTTCCGGACAACGTTTGCGGCTGCGCCTGCCGACCAGATTGCCGAAGCCATCAAGAGGTTCGGAGACGCATTAAGAAAGGTTTTCCATTTAGAGAAAGTCACCAACGGTGACAGATTGGCTGAGTGATCATCTGAGTAAGGAATGGTCTTGGTTTGATCTGTTTTGGAATATCTTGTATAAGACACGCATGACGATATAGAAGGGGTAAGAACTTAAACTGCCATATAATAATTCAATACATTGAATATCATACGATATCCTCGCAGCTAGGAACCATTGCTCCATAACTTGATGCCAGTCTATATCAGCATCCTACTATCCCTTCCAAACCCTACCACCCAAACTGATCCCAACGCGCCTAATTGATGAAGTTCACACAGAAAAAATGCAGTATCAGACTCCCCAGCACAAAATCCGCAAACGCTCTATGCACACCTAATCAGCCAACACAGTCCCCCATCCCATTCTCCCCACCCAAAACTCACCTCTCATGACTAACACTCCCAAACTCCCCCTTATTCTCCGGATTGGTCTGGATCCTCAAACTAGCCGTAAGCACAAACTGCCCCACCGTCGCGCTGAAGCCAGCCAGAAAGGCATTAAACGGCTATCCCTCCCCAAAACACACATTAGCACAAATCCTCTCAACCTTTTCATCCCCATAGAAAACCCCCCCGGCTGCGAAGGGCGAAAAAGGGAGCGCAACTTACGTAATTCCCAACAAGGACGCAATACACAAACTGCAACCCTCCAACCACGATCAAAAAGGCCATGAAGACATCAATGAGCTTGACGCGCTGCGGTGTGGTATTCAAGTAGTTGTTCCATAGCGAGGCCAGGATTTCTTGCGCTGATTGGGAGGAGGTGTTTTTTGAGATGGTGGAAGCGGGTTTGGGGATCGGAGGTACTGTTTGTGCGTTCGGAGAGATTTGGGAGCGGGGTTTTGGCGCCATTGTTGGGATGGGAATGGCGAGTTTGCAGTGGATGGGTGAAGGCGAATGGGTTGGTGAGAAAGCAACCTGAAGAACGGAGGAGGAATTGGAAACGTTGCGGACTTTCTGCGCCAAGAGTTGCGGGCGGCATGTCCCGCGCAAGCTTCTTGAGCTCCTCCCGAGGGGTTCGCCATTTTCATTCCACTTCATCGATCTAAAGGAATCATTACAAACATCCATCTTTTACGAAATGGTAAGCACAGACGGGCCTATACCCCGTCCCGCGCCGTGTTCAAGATGGCGAAAGCTAATCTTCCAGCACAGGACCAACCAGCAACCCAAGCCTTCCTCCTCGCCCTCCTCACAGCCGGCGGCGGAGTGACAGGCTACGTTCGCACAGGCTCAGTGCCCTCCATCGCAGCAGGTGTAACCGTGGGAGCTTTGGTATGGCTTCTGGATACCACCCTCCCTTCTCAACGTCCTCTTCTCGAAAGATCTCAAGCTGACCCAACACTTCACTATCAAGTACGGCCTCGGAGGTTACCGCATCCAGAACCGTCAGTCATATGGCGTCGAGATGGCGCTTCTAGCTAGTCTGGTGCTGGCGGGGAGTTCGATACCGAGGGCGATCAATACGCAGAAGCCGTTGCCTATTGGGTTGTCTTTGGTGGCAGCATTTGAACTGTATCGATTTGGATCTGTGTGGAGCGCGCAGGTTCGTTGAGGGCAGATCATGAGCAGGAATTTGGCTTTGAAATGCATTATGATTCGTACAGTCAAATTATGCTCTGAGAGCATTATGTGCACAATATCACATATCAAGCGGTGCCCTTTACGTCAGGTCCAACATCGCCTTCACACCTCCAACAGGATCAACAATGACTTCGTCCTCCTCCTCGTTCAGCAAATTGCCAATATCAACGCTGTTCCTAAGCACTTCTCTCGCTTTTTCTTCGTCAACGCTCATGTCGTCCTTAATAAGCAATGCGCCCAGCTCAGGAACCAATACAGCATGCACGTACCCCGAAACGCCCCCGGATGAGATGAGCTTGTCTGTGGCAGCTAGTCGACGAAGTTTGGAAGCGAAGCGGGTCATGATGTTTTCCGCCCTGTCAATATTTAGCCAGAATGCGAGAAACTCAAAGCCGCGACAGAGCCATACATGATCCTTGCACCCCTACTTCCGTAGTATCCTGGGGTTGATTCCTCGAGTTCGGCTCCGTTCATTAAAGTCTTCCGCAGCTTCCTATCCTTCCCACTTTTTACCAAATCCTCAAAGACATTTCTATAGAACGAGAATCTTCTCCCTTGCAGTATATCATCAATGGCATAGTGGTGTTTGTTGAGTCGCTCGTCAAGGCATTGCCAGTCGATGTGAGGAAAGCCTTGCTTTCTCCATTCACTTTCTGCCGTGTGCTTCTTGTATGCTCTACAAAAATCGGCTTGCTGGCGGATTGTAAGGCGCCTTCCGCCGGTCCATTCCTCAAAAAAGAGGCTTTCCACTCTTTCATTACAAAGAGGACATTTGGGTCCCGAATCCTCCTGAGCGAAGATGAGAGCAGCGTGCGTCACGTACTCGACATTTTTCTGCGTGGGACTGACATCGATTATTTCTATCTCAGGGGGTGGAGAGCTCAAGGTTGAGGAATCGCTGGTATCGTCAAAGGAATTCGAGGGCAGAGAGGATGTAGTCTTTGACGATGGTGGAGGTTTGAATTGGACGTCAGGTATGCCAAGCTTCTCCGCTGCAACATGCACTGCACCTGAAAGTGCTGCTGTATCCAATTTTATAGGATCAGTAGATACGTACGGCTTCCTAGAAGTTGCTGAGGATCTCACTGCTCGACCGATGCCTTTGTTTTCGATTGGGGGCCCCGAAGTTCTGAACTGGTGCAAAGTTTTCTTGGGCGAAACCCTCGGGGGCTTTTTAAAGACTTTTTTGGGTGCAGTCTGGAATGGCCCTTGAGCGGTCTTGGAAGACCGCTGAGAAGCTCTTTGTGACCGAGGCGATTCCCCATCAAAAACAGGGGTTTTGAATCCATCATCAGACACCTTCATGGAAGCAGCGACCCTCTTGACATGTTGCTTGGATTTCTTAGGCGGTTCGAGGTGGAAGTTGGGCAAAGTGGCCTGCTGCGAAGACCTTCCGTATGCGTGGTTGGGTTTGACTCTCTTACTTTGTGAGCTCCACATTTCTAATTGGTCGTCCTCGTTGTCGTTCATCTCTTTCCGCCCATTCTCGCTTTTCTTCGAGCCATTACGAACTTTTGACTTGTTATCAGAGACAAAGACAGTACGTCGTATGTCGGCAGGATTTTTGTAGGGCTCAACATCGGTTGTAGCAACTCCCTTTTTTGAAGGGCTGATCTCTGCTCTTGCCCTCAACTCTCGGGCGTGAGAACTCTGATTCTTGCTCTTGCGTGCTCGCGGCGGAGAACTGTTGGACAGAACAATAGTAGCTTCTGCATCTTCCGTCTCTGATTCTTCATCACTTGAGCTTTTCGGGGGTGCATTCACATCGTCTAAAGGTTCCTGTTTCGCTTGTAGGCCATCACCATGCAAGGGTGCATATGGGTTTGACCTTGTCAAGCCGGGGTACCGAGGAGGTTTAGGGGTAAGATCGAGGAAGGCTGCCATCATCCATGCCTCAGTATCATCTTGTCATACTGTGTTTTCGCTTTCTTACAATTGGTTGAAACGGGGATTGGCACTCTAGACGCGTCAGATTTACGCGCCAGAAACTGGATGCAATTCGCGAATGGACTCGAGGGAGCAGCCGAGGGATTTCAGCGCTTTGATATCTCGATATCGGCCTGACATAGGGTCAAGAAATACCGGGTGTAGCCATTCTTTGAATGGATGATCGTACGCAAGGTGTGTATATACAATAAGCAGCCACAAGACTTGTAACGGCACAGGACTGGTAGTGTTCCACGTCGGAGCAAGAAAACACAGTCTCCCTATGGGCCTCCTGTACATTTGCGAGATGCCCAAACAAACGCCCTATTGAACACTTCTCGTTGCAAGGTTGGATCACCAATGACCGCATATGCCGAACAGGATTTCATCACGCCGCGCTAATGCTCAAATAACAAAACGCATCTATCAGAACGTCATCTTAACCTCTTGCTCCTTTCCGAAATCTGGATCGTCTTCATCCGCCCTGGTGATGTTCCCCACGTTAGCACTTCCTTTTCGAGGTCATATATTGAATCAAGGAACATGCTTCGTGAGTAATGTGAACCTGCGTTATGTCGCCAGACTCAAATGGTGCATCGATCCGGGTAAAACTGGCTGGGGAATACATACCATGCATTATGATCAAGGCCAATATCACTATTACTTGGCGGCATTGTTAGAGATGACCGCAATGGAAACCTCTGGGGCGGTGGCGTGCTTTCTGCTGTTTCCCTCAACGAAGGCGATACCTGGGGAGAATCCATTGAAAAACGGGCACGGTGCGGTGAAGGTGAAGCCAGAGATGATCCAAAGGATAACATGCTGTGCTCGGCGCTTCCCGGAATGTTGGCCGCTTCAGCAGGGAGGCTGTACTCGTCATAGCCTGTGTCGAAGGGGTTTTCTTTGTGGCCATTCGGCAGCGATGTCTGCGAAGAATGTTCATTCAAGTCCGTCGATTGGGAACCCCGAGTCCTGCGCTCCTGTACTCGAGCTTGGACGGCATCATAGCTCTTTGTTTCTCGTAGATTCGAGTATGGACCTTGCCTTGCCTTATCGATCTGTGAGCATCTAGATGTTAGCATCTCGGGTTCGAGACCGGGAAAAGTTAAGCATCTCTTTTGGGGTAAGAACCCGTGAATGCTTCTAGAATGTGAGAATGCATAAGCCCGAGATCCACATACCTCTTCTTGGTTCAGTTTCAAGGGTGGCAAAGTTGACTCAAGCTGCTTCACTTCGATCTGTTCGCTATGAAGCTCGGCCTTGATAGCCTCGATGTCGAAAAGGATATTCCCGCCACCTTCAGCATTGCCAGTGCCCCAATCGTTCCCTTTTCTCATGCTGTCATCGTACGTCTCCCAGCCCTTCTTTTCCGCGAGTTTACCTTTCTTGAAGAATCCAAATCTTCGCTTCCCAGGCTTGACCTCGGCCTCCTTGCGGGCTTCGTCAAGCTCCCGGATGAGTTCACGTTGGCGCTTTTCATGGTTCTCTGGGTCTGGATCCTCGATTTCGGTGAATTCGTCACTCTCAACCTCCCAGCCTACTTCTCGAAGTAGCCTCGGCATCGCAGCACGGTAGGCCATGTGGCCGTTCACGAGCTTAGTGACGTCGATATTCTCAAGCCCTGGAATGCCTTCAACCGGAGCAAGACCAGATACCCGCATGATCCCTCCGCTCGTAGCACGGAACAGGTAGCCTAAGAGAATTAGCACCGACTCGGAAAGCGCTAACAGGCAGGATTAGTTGTACCTAGAATCCAGTCGTTCGATGCATAGCCACTGACAAACCTTCCAGAAATTACCGTCCGTACGCGCAGGTACTCGTCTTTGCTGGCCACGATCGGCGACCCGAAGAGATACACATTTTGGACTAGGCCGAAGGCACCTTTATTTGCCAATTCACGCAGACAGGAAAAAATGACTCGAGCGCCTAAAGAGAAACCCACCAGTGTTATTGGCCTGACACCTAGATTCCGGTCAATCAAGGAGTCAGCCAAGATCAGACCAGCGGCGTTCGCTCGACCCATGGAGACTGTCCATGGATTATCTATTAAATATGATAGCTTTGTCAAAACGATAGGCAGTTGAAGCGAGGCCATCAGTGCAACCAAGATGGTGCTGCCCAAAACTTGTTGCAACCCCTGTGTAAGAGCCTCGGTAGCTAGAATATTGATAGTGTCACCCATGCTCTGTAACATCTCTGGCTCCCAAAGTACAGAGTACATATCTCCCATGACCGGATCAATGGTACTATAAGGCAGGCGAACATCGTCCACCTTCCCGTTCATCCAGCCGGAGATAGTGACTATGAGATTCAATCGCTTGTTATTGTGAAGAGGTCGATATTCGAATGTCCGCACAGCACCAGTTCTTCGATTGGAAGCTCTCACAGCTATCGTACCGCCGGTGAGTACAGCTCCGGAAGTGATCAAAGCAGTGCCCCCTGCTCCAGCAAGGAAACCACTCGTGCCAGCTACGCCAATCGTGGTGAAGCCCGCAGCCAGACCGGCGCCGATTACAGGTGCTAGCAGACCTGCTGACAGTCCGATAACCAAACTACCGCCAACAGTCGCAAGTCCCATCATCATGTACCTTCGCTTCAGCGTCCGCTTCCTCCGATCCTCCATATGTTCTGCCTCATCCCATGTCTCTTTGTCAGCTGTCTCTTGCATTTCTAGGGAGTCGGTGATGCGCTTCTCAAAGCGGCAGATGTCTAACCATGAGACTTCCATAGACTCTCCTACGCGTTCCAGAAGCCTTCTCGAACGTGAATCATAGATAGAGTCGGCGATCAGAACCAAGAAAAGATCGCAAAGAACAGTCCACCGGATATCGATGTCGATGTTCCTCGAAGTCCCCAACTGAGATGGACTGCGCACTTCAGGCATTTCCTCGTCTGCGTGTTCCTGGTACGCCGGTAGTGGCTCGGTCTCTACGGCTTTCTGTGAATGATAGGGAGTTTCGGACAAAATCGAGCCTTGCTTCTCACCATTGAGCTTCGGCGAAGCCAGCGAAGCTTTATCTGATACCGCTTCTGCTGTTGCTTCTGCGGCTGGTTTTACCTCTAAATCCGCCTTTGATTGGTCTGCCATAGGATTTTTAACGCGTGCGTTCTTCATCAAGACTGGTGTTAAGTCTCCGGGTTCGACGCCATGTTCAGGCAGTTGCTCGATCATGACCTGTTCCGATGTGTTGATCTCCATATGCATATAGAGCCTGACCATCATCTGTTGACTCCACATTTTCATAGATTCGACCGCGACAGCCAGCCCCTTTTTGGTGCTCTTTGTGCCCTCGATGTCGCTCAACTCTTTGATCATATTCCCCATAGCCAATCTTGTAAGGCCCACATAGGCTATCCTTTGGCCTTCTGTCAGCAAAGTCTTCGTAGCCTGCAACTGCGCCAAAGGATCCCTTTGTTCCTCGTTTTCGTCTAGGAGATCCGTTCCCTTTGTTTTGAACAGATAGTCCGTATCTTCGTCCATGCTTGTAGCTGATTTTGCATCCTCGTCGAGCTGAATCTTGGTGTATCCCTTCCCTGCGCCCCCCAGCCCAGTGTATGCGTCCGCTTCGTCTTCAGAATCTTGGGCCTCTCTAGCGATGAGTTTGTTGTTGTCATCGTACATGTCAAACGGCGCAAAGGCAGGCATGTCCTGCCACTTCTCCTCCTGGTCATAGTCCTCCTGGGGTTTATGCGGGGCGAGGGCTTGATGCGACCAGCCTGATACGCCGCCAGTACTTCCTCCATGCAGTAAACTGTCTACAACTGTGGAATCTCTTGCGTGAGACTTACCGTCAAGTTGAAAGGATTTACTAGGTTCAGCAGATGGGATGGTGTCAGGCAGCTCGGGGGCTGGTGTTTGGGTCGTGGTTGTTTGCTGCCTCGCTCCATTTCCGCCGTTGTTGTCACCTTTTGGTGGAGTCTTTGTTGCAAACTCATGGCTATCTTCTTCGCGTATTGCAAGCTGAGCTTGGCCAGAAGGGGCATGGATTATGGTCTCTGCACAGGTATCTCGCTCCTCTTCTGCGCAGTCTGCAGTTTCTGAGCTTTGGATTGCATGTTCCTGTTCAGGAGATCGAGAGCGGCTTGTTGGAGCAATTCCAAAGTGCTCGGGGTCCGCTGGCGTCCTCCTATCTGGGGATGTCTCGCTGTCATCGACTGGAGAAGATAGAGGCCGTTGTATCCTGTTTACAGGGAGACCGAATTCGTCTAACTCTACCTCTTGCTCCGTTAAGTGATCCGTCGATCCAGTGTTGGCCTCCGTACGGCCCCTCTCTGCACCATTGGCTGGTGTTCTTGGGGGAACAGGTCCTGGAGGCTCATCCTGCTCGGGCAAAGGCTCGCTACCGGCCATTGCACGAATATATGCAAACCATCTAGTCGACTTTGGGCAGGTATGGCGACTTGAAAGGCAGGCTCATTGCGTTCCAAAGGATGTCGGGGCAAGACGTTTCCAAAGACCAAACCCTACAAGCAGCTTGTCGGTCACTGGAGCTAGGCCTTTTTAGATTCCCTCCGTGGCATGAAGAATATTGCCATCCCACGCAAATTTTCTGCCAATCCCTAACAAAATACATATATAATGATGGCGTGAGCTACTAACCTGTCGGGCAACACTTTTTGGTAGGTGAAAGCGAGTCTACGAGTCCAGGCGAGAGACCGGCATTTGAATCATGAGCAAAGGGACGCGGACAGATTGATATCATAATTTCATGATTTCTTGCAACTTCTCCCAACATAATTCTAACCCCCTTTGCCAGATCGCGCTCTAAGGAAATGAATCGCTGATAAGGAGTGTGTAGTCGGGTTCAAGGATCGAGCAGGAGCAGCGCCAATTGGATCACGCTCCCAACAGCACGTTGCTGCAAAAAGCAGTTCCACACCAGACCATTCAAAACGCCCTTTCATAGCCATTGCATTTTGTGTCCAGCAGAGCAGCGGCAAGGTAATTCGTACGTGAGAAGGTATCGACAGAAATGAGTAGCAGCCCACATGTTTCCCTCCGCTCAAATGGATCTCGTCCCTAAGCACGACCATTGCCTAGATCCAGACGGCATTGAAAGAGCTGAACGGGTTGTTGAAGCTTCCTCCAAAAAGGCCCTGAATCTCGTCTACGTACTCCTCAGCCCCAAATTTGCATAGTCCATGTTCCATTAGGAATTGTTCTTCATCATCCAGTATCAGGACATCCCTTACGCCAATCTCCTCGGCTAGTTCGTTGACCTTAGTCAGCTCAGCGCCAAAAGGGTGATCGGGATCTGGCTTATTTGAGAACATGTCGACGCTACTGCGCGTGGCAGAATTTTCGTGAATGGCGTTGGGAGGCATAGTCGTCTTGATAGCGGATCGCCGGATGGCGGAAGCTTGGTGTGACTTCTTGGTGTGAGAGACGGCGCGCTGGGGAATGATCGGGCTGTCAGAGTCGGGTGAGTCCTGCGAGCCGCGGGTTGTCGAGGCAGAGGAAAAGTAAGAGGACAAGTGATTTGGCTCTACTGGGCTAGGAGATCCGCTGCACGAGTTTTCCGGAGTGGTAGCACGCGAAGATCCCGAGAAGGTGAGGGAGCTGTCCGAATCATCTGAAGAGCCGTAGATGTTGGGGGCTTCGTAGGCTAGGACATTCGTAGAAGAGATTGCGCTGCGTTTGATAGAGCCAGCCTTCCTCATGCTCATCGCTCGGTTGGGATGGTAGTGGGACACGTTCGACGCTCCTTGTCTCTTGCGACCGGTGAGTGCTCGTGCAAGCTCCATCGCGATGTGTGGTGACGCTGCTCAAGATGTGTTGAATGGTGGTGCTTGATATAAAAGATAGTCAGGATATGCCGGCTAGTATTTCAAGGTTGCGGCACTCGTAGATGTTTCGACGATGACCTTGTGTGACAGTGAAGATGAATAGTGAGTCTGATTGGACGTGGTTTGATCTGGTGATATTCTGGCGTCTAAATGAGGGTATCTTGTGGTGCGTAGCAGCGAATGAATGTGACTAGGATTGAATCTGCGGACACAGTCCGGATGATGCGTGAAAATGACTGTGATGATGTGAAGGAGCGTACAACACCCCAGGCGAACAGATAGATTCAGAAGAAAGAACGTGGTGGAGCGGCGAAGGAGAGGTTACAGAGGGAAAATCAAAAGACTCTGCGACACTTTTTGAAGGGGGGTCAGGGGGGAGTTGTCGTGGGCCTGACTAGCAGTACGGAGCCACGCACTATCGATCCCAAAGCGGCACGATGAGACGAATACTCAACTCTAATTTGTAATCTATAACCTTTAGCCTGGAATAAGACCATCATAAATCATCTACAATTGGTCAGGACCCGCAGCTTTTTGCTGTTAGCTGTAAGATTCCCCGAGTGTGCCGGATGGTTGGCTGCAGATTGCACAAATCACACCGAGGAAGGGACCGTTTCAAAATCCACTAAGCCAGCATTGGTTCACGGGATCGGGCAGCACGTTTGAGTGACGAGGGCATCGAAGATTTTTAACGTCTAAAATCCAGCCGGTTCTCGCTGGCGTCCACAGTTTCCGTTTTTGCTACGCGCACCGATGAACGCGCCCGTTTACCTTTATGCAAATCTCCAGTGCTACTATTCATACCTCTTGAACGGTAGTCATAGCTCTTCACTCATTTGCATCTTCCCGCTGCAGCTCATGGTCCTTTATTGCCATCCAGTAAGGAGGTGAGGGGCACGTAAAATTTGTCAGGTTTCATCTCCGTTTGCATGGACGATGGATGAAACCCGCGAATCCCTCAACGCGACAATATTGTGATCCAATAGACAGCTTCCAGATCGAGTCCCGCCACAGTGATGAACATTCGATCCCACGGTAACGTCATGCTGCAGATTGCATGCTGGGTACTGCTTTCGATCATGCGCGACAGAGGACACGAGATATGTGGGTGGATGCGATTGTTGGCAAGATGTCGGAGACGTACGCTCCTTTCCATAGGACAAAGGGTTCACTTTGCCGGCAATTCCATCCGAGCCATGAGCCGAAGAGTCCTTGGTTCTGGCATCGTTGTGCAACGTCCGCCTTTCATTATGAATCCTCATCCATTGACTCGAACCCATTCCCTGCTGCTGCGTCTTCACCGCCAGGCTCGGCACCTCCCTCTACTTCCGAATCGCTGCTGTCTTCTTCGACGCCAACAATTCTCTCCTCTTTCGGCTCTTCATTGCTAGGAGCCATCCGGCTTGCAAATGCTCTACGAACGGCAGCGTTGGTAGAGGAGTCCCATATTTGCATCGTGCCCTTACTACCTGCCACGGCCAACCGAAAAGTTACCTCCGGATCCGGCGCGAATTTGGTTGAGAACACCTTTCCTACATCGACATTGCGTGAGACTACCATGCTGGGACCATTCGGCTGTACGTTCCACAACTTGACCGTCTTGTCTGCTGACCCTGTGACTAGAAAGCCAGGAATAATCGGATTGGCGTCGAAGGCCGAGATGGATTCATCGTGGGCTTGTAATGTCCATATAGCTTTCGAAGTTTCAGGCGTCTTGGGCGCATATCTGAAATCGTTGAAATGGATGGTGCCAGTCTCTGTCGTGATATAGAAGTGGTTTGAGTCGTGGGGATCCCACATGACCGTCTCTACATCGTTCTCGACTCCCCATCGAGGAGCTTCTGCCTCGGGAGCTCGCATGTCAGCTGCCACAACTGTCCGGTCGTAGCTTCCGCTTAAAAGGACTGTGCTCTCTCGAGGATTCCAAGCTATCGAACATACTTTATCTATATGATGAGTATATGACTTCGCACATTTTTGAGTGTTGAGGTCCCATAATTTGACGGTCTTGTCTGCGGACGCCGAAGCCAAAAGGTTTCGATGTTGGCGGTTAGCGGCTAGCGAAAGTACTGCATCAACGTGGTAAACGTCGTTAGCCTTCCTGGACTTCTTCTGTTTTCTCTTCTTCTTCAATTCTTGGGCAGGATCAGGTTTGCTATTTTCTCCGCCTTGACCTAGAACGGCATTAGGATACATAGAATCGATAGTGTCCAGATCCCAGATTTCAATGTCCGGATCGAAGGTACCCACGGCCACGTAATTGCCCCTTGATTCGGCGTCGATCACATTGATCCCTTTTCCAACAGGCAGGTCAAGCCACTCCACACAGAGCGGTATTGCTGGGAGCATAACGTCGTGATGGACATAGAGATTATCTGCTTCGTCCTCATACACGTATATTTCCAAATGTGCGACCTCATCCTCCACTTTTGCGGCGACTATCATATTATCCGTAGCCAACACCTGCAGATCCTCCCTTTCCTCGTCCTCATCCTCATTCTCTTGCATCGTAATGTATGGGTCGTCGGCGTTCGATTCGTGGTAAGCCAAAGATCTAGCATTGCCAAGAATAGCCATGTTCTCTCCATCTCTTGTGTTGGAATCACTGTCGTAGTGCTCGAGGTTGTACTCCTTCAAATCGTCATCTACATCACTAAATTGCATTAGGTGTGTTTTTCAATCGGGAAGTAAAGAATAATCACGCTTGTGACTGCTGCAATCTTACGCCGTCTTCTTCTGCGTCGGAGTCTTCGGTTTCGTGGGGATCTTGACGCCCCCTTTGCGCATTTTCTAGATCTTCATTTGCATCCTCAAGCTGCAGTTTAGCAAGCTTCGAGATCCTTGCAAGCTCGTCCTGGTCAACGTCGTACTTCTCAGGAAATGCAGCCGCAGCTCCACGCGGAACCCATAGCGAGGCTGTGATCATAGACATGGTTTGTCTGTGGCAGTTTCACGCTTCATGTAAAGGATTTTATTTCCTCTACTATCATAAACGAGACTGGAGAAAACTAGTGAATTCGGGTGATCCTCGGGTCCCCATTCAAGGGTTTTTTTACCGACCCTCTGGAACAACAAGTTCACAACCGCATGAAGATTTGCGCGACATCATCCAAACCATGGTGAAATCCTATCTGTAAGTGCGTCTACCTCTGCCCCGACCCAATAAAGCGAATTGTTAAACAATACAGAAAATATGAACATTTGAAGACCTTCGGGCTCATAACCTCCGCTTCTTCAAATACAGTCTGGTGCCAAGATGAAAATGCTCAGAACGCGGCGCTGCGCACGTCTGGTGCAGGGCGAGCTATGGTTGGCGCCAATGAGGAGGTCTTATGTTGGGACCTCAAAAAGGGAGAGCTATTGAGCCAATGGAAAGACACCAATTGCAATGCTGCCGTCACCGTCATTGCGCGCAGCTTTGCAGACCCGGATATCTATGCGGTAGGGTGAGCAAAATGCAAGAAGTATAAGCCAGCTATGTATACTCACATAAGTCCGCAGTTATGATGACGGTAGCATTAATATTTGGGATTCGAGGATAGCAACCATCATCATTAGCTTCAATGGTCACAAGTCTGCGATTACAACTTTAGCTTTCGACAAAGATGGGGTCCGGCTTGCTAGCGGAGCAAAAGATACGTGTATCATAATATGGGATCTCGTTGCAGAAGTAGGGCTTTTCAAGCTACGAGGACACAAGGACCAGATCACAGGCTTACAGTATCTACACCTCAATGACCAGTACGATAACACAAACGGTGAGCCGAATGGAGATCAATCCAAAGAGATTCCCAATGGTGACGAGCAACACGCTGGATACCTACTTTCGACAAGTAAGGACGCCCTGATCAAAGTTTGGGACATACAATCACAGCATTGCATCGAGACCCATGTTGCACAGACAAACGGCGAATGCTGGTCCATGGGCGTATCTGCCGACCAGTCTGGAGTCATCACTGCAGGCAATGACGGCGAATTGAAGGTCTGGTCCATTGATTTGGTCGGTCTGACGGAAGCCGCGAGAGACGTTTCTGAAGCACCTCCGAAGGAGTTCCTAAGAGAGCGAGGTATTCTGTACCGACAGGGCAAGGATCGGACTGTAGGCGTCACTTTTCATCCCAAGGGTACCTATATCGCTGCACATGGCTCTGACAAAGCTGTAGAGCTTTGGAGGATAAGAACGGAGACCGAGGTGCAAAAGACACTTGCCAGGAAACGAAAGAGACGGAGAGAAAAAGCGCTGGTGGGATCAGATCCAGAAAGCAACAAGGATCTCGAATTGGTAGATGGCGACAAGGGCGCCGATGACATAGCCTCAGCGCATATAACAGATGTCATTGTCCCGTATGTCATTGTTCGGACCATTGGAAGGGTGCGGTCGCTACACTGGGCTGGCAGAAAGGCAGGTAGAAATTTTGAGCTGCTAGCAGCAACAACGCATAATCAGCTGGAACTTTATAGTGTGACGACCAAGCGAAAAGATCAAATTACAAATGCCGATGAACCACCAGAATACACTCGGCCTTTCTCCGTGGAAATGCCGGGTCACAGGACAGATATTCGATCTCTAGCCTTGAGCTCGGATGACAGAATGCTTGCGTCTGCCAGTAACGGCGCTCTCAAGATATGGAATGTCAGAACCCAGAGCTGTATCCGAACTCTGGACTGTGGTTACGCACTATGCACCACTTTCTTGCCTGGAGACAAGATTGTGATCGTTGGGAATCAAAACGGAGAGCTCGAGATCTTTGACATTGCATCGTCTACGCTGATAGACACTGTGAAAGCGCATGAGGGACCGATCTGGACATTACACGTACATCCGGATGGCAGATCGATTGCAACAGGCAGTGCAGATAAGTCTGCCAAGTTCTTCAATTTTGAAATCATTCAGGAGGAGATACCAGGCACCAAGCGCACAGCACCACGATTCAAGCTCGCCCACATTCGAACCCTCAAAGTCTCAGACGACATCCTCAGCCTTCGGTTCTCCCCTGACGCTCGGCTGATTGCCCTTTCCCTTCTTGACAACACCGTGAAAGTCTTCTTTGTCGACTCGCTGAAGCTCTTCCTCAACTTGTACGGGCATAAGCTCCCTGTGCTGAACATGGACATCTCCTACGATAGCAAGCTGATCGTGACTTGCTCCGCCGATAAGAATGTAAGACTCTGGGGTCTAGATTTTGGTGATTGCCACAAAGCCTTCTTTGCACACCAAGATAGCATCATGCAGGTGGCCTTTGTCCCTCACAACCAAGATGGCAATGGGCATCACTTTTTCAGTGCCAGTAAAGACCGCGTTATCAAGTATTGGGATGGCGACAAATTCGAGCAAATCCAGAAGCTAGAGGGCCATCATGGTGAGATCTGGGCTTTGGCTGTGAGCAGGACAGGAGATTTCTTGGTCAGCGCAAGTCACGACAAGAGCATCCGAGTCTGGAACCAGACGGACGAGCAAATCTTCCTGGAAGAAGAGCGCGAGAAGGAGCTCGAGGAGCTCTACGAAAATACCTTGACCACATCACTAGAGCACGGCGAGGAGGATGGGGAGGTGAAAAGCGAAGCTGTGGCTGCTGGAAAGCAGACAATTGATACCCTCATGGCCGGAGAGAAAATTGCCGAGGCGTTAGAGATAGGAATGCTAGATCTGGAGATCATGAAAGAATATAACCAAGCGAAAGCAAGCCAGCCGAATCTCGCACTACCATCCCGTGACCCTATATTTCTCGCCTTCAACAACATCTCCGCCGAAGCACACCTACTCAATGTCATTCAAAAGATCAAAGCCGCCGCCATTCAAGATGCGCTCCTTATAATCCCATTCGATAAAGTCTTCGCTCTCTTTATCTTCTTGCGGATATGGGCAGAGCGACAGTGGAATATGGCTCTTACGTGCCGAATCCTCTTCTTCATGCTGAAAACACATCACAAGCAGATAGTGGCAAGCAAAGCAATGAGAACGACGCTGGACGAGATTAGAGAGCAACTGAGGGCGGCTTTACAGGCACAGAAGAACGAGATGGGTTTCAATCTTGCAGCACTGAGGTTCATAGGAAAAAGGATGGGAGACATGGGCAGGACGAATTACGTGGATGAGGAACTCTGGGACGACGAAGGAGAGATTGCCAAAGGAAGGAAGAAAAGAGGTTTTATTAACGTAGCATGATACTCCCAGATCTGCAGATACTGGTATTGATCAATTGTTGAATCATGTTCGTGTGCATTATGGCCTCGGAACGAACAGTATCCATCAATTCCCTGTGCCAAGCAGTTCCATGAGGGTTGAGGTGAGTGCTCAGATTCAGGCAGCTAGTTGAGCCAGTCTCGCACTTTCGCCCTTAATAGGTCGGTAGATGTGCGATTCGCCAAGCGGAATCTTTTGATGGTATCTTCGCATCATCTCGATAGAGTCAATCCGGACTCTGGTGGCGCATTCGGCGCTCACCCGTCAGGACAGTCTGTTCCATCCTGTATGCAAAGGTTCGGGCATATTGTATTGCTCCCGTACTCAATCCACGGCATCGTGCTTCTTCCAGGAAGCCGTCCATCCCCTCACGCTCTCACAAGCCCATAGAACAACGTCCAAGTCAACACAAAGCTCATGCCTCCATCGAGCACATTCCCAGCCCACAATTCACTCCAAGCCGCCTGAAAATAATCGCCTTGTTTCCTTTTCGCAAGTAGCCCCCAGATCAAACAGCTCACGAAAAAGGTGCCAATTAGATAAAAAGCGAAGCCGGCGTAGGATTCGAGACCGAGGATGCCTGAGGCCACGCCGAAGAGCGAGGCGGTTAGGGAGCGGATGTTTGACACCACCTAGGTACCTGTTAGCTGAAGATTGGCATGTACTTGTACTTGATAGGCATTCGTGCTCGCGGTGGGGTTCTCAGGGTGGACACAACGACTACCCACCTGTGTATTGTGCTGGACGGACTCTTGAACTATAGGCGAAATGGCGAGCTCGTGCTCGGTGGGCATGGTTGGGTTGAGTCGACAACGTAAAGAAAAGCTGGACTTGAGATTTGAGTCCGGGGTAGAAGGCTGCACCTAGAATAGTGCCCCGTCCAGCCCTATTTTGGGCAACTAGGGTTTGGCTGACTACCCGGAGTTTCACATTCCTTTACTCCGGGGCACAGCTCTCGGGCTCTCTAGGCGTCAAAATACTAGGGTCTGGAAATCAATATGTAGGCGGAATCTGACAAACCATTTGCGACAAACTTGGATCAATTGAATGAGCGTTGTGAGGTTATACGTAGAAATATATTATTAAAGGCTATGGTTGTAGAGATAAAGAGCGCTGACCAGTAGATTAGCGGCTACAGATATCTAGCGGGAAAGCACGGCCGATTATACGGCAACGTCTCGCCGCATCAGACGAAAAGCCCGAATTGCCATAGAACAGCATCATACTCGTGCAATCATGTCAAAGAAGGCAGCGGACCCTAAGCATCGAGCCCTTCTACGAGAAGCGGTCAATTACCAAGTAATATGAAAGCTATCATACCGAAAAGCCTTCTCGTCCATCCAGGGCGGCGATGGGTCTCATCCGCCATACAGTCCAAGGGCACCAAAACGCCTTTGCCAGAAGAAGCACTTCATCAAATACCCAAATCACCTTTCTACTTCGACACAGGCTATGCCTTGTTTGCTAAACGACCCTCTCGTGCATTTCCACCACCCTTTCTTTCCCCGCCCTCGGGCTCTTTCTCAGACCCGTTGAGCACTCACAACCGAAGTAGAGACCGGCGGTCCTACGTGAATGGGGAGATGATAAGGGGGATCACTAATGGGGACGACGCTGTACTTGTTGGGGAGAATTTCATTGGAGCAAATGATGGAGTGGGGGCTTGGGCGACTCGGGAGAAAGGCCATGCCGCGCTTTGGTCCAGGCTGATCCTGCACTTCTGGGCTTTGGAGGCTGAGAGGGACTCATCTGTTTCCTTGGCAGCTGCATCGTCGTCAGAACCAAATCCTGTCGAGTACCTGCAGAAGGCTTATGAGCAGACGATTACAGCCACCTCTTCACCGAACGAATGGAACGGTACCACCACCGCTTGCGCTGCTCTTCTACACTACAACACCCATGAGGCGTCGCATGGACCACTCCTATATGTGACGAACCTCGGAGACTCTCAATGTTTGGTCATGCGCCCAAAAGACGAAAAGATCGTGTACAAAACCACTGAACAATGGCACTGGTTTGACTGCCCACGTCAATTAGGCACCAATAGTCCAGACACACCAAATGCAAATGCTGTGATGGATAAGATCGAAATTGAGGAAAATGATGTCGTGCTTGCCATGTCAGATGGTGTCGTGGACAACCTCTGGGAACATGAAGTCGTGCAAAACGTTATTGACAGCATCCGGAAGTGGGAGTCTGGAGAAGGTGGCGACGCTGTAGGCGACCGAGCTGGTGGGGCTGGTGGCGGCATGCTGTTCGTTGCAGAAGAGCTTGTGAAAGCTGCACGGAACATTGCAGTGGATCCCTATGCGGAGAGCCCGTTCATGGAGAGGGCGGTCGAGGAAGGTCTAGCTATGGAAGGAGGTCAGTATCTCCGAAACCAAATTGAAGGCGATTTGTGCTGATTGCGTTCCAGGCAAGCTGGACGATATCAGCGTAGTTGCTGCGTTATGTAGAAGGCGAAAAGGATGAGCTCTTTGAGCCAATAGATTACCATGGTCTACTGATTGCAGCTGATATTCTGTCCACGATATTCAGCATACGACAAATATCTGTAGCTCCAGCAGATGGGAAGCTGTCGACGAGAACACGTAGTTAGAAGGCAAGTTAGGCTCAGATTTTGCCAATACTGGCCTGCCGATGGCGTAAGAACAGACTCTTGATCGCACATCCTGACCTGGAAACCATCAATCAACACAACGTCTCAGCCCAACGGTGGCCAGCAAGTGCACGTGGCGGCCTACCGGTGAAAGATACCTCAGCCGCTTCACGTTGTTTGCTTTCCGGGCCTGTTGACCAGAAGCACTTCTCGGCCCGCTAGGTAACACAAAACACATAAAGTTCTGAGACACCAGCATTCGCGCTCCAAGAAGTCCAGACCGCTCGACATATCCAGACAAGTGGCGAAGATAACAGCTACAGAAATGCTCCAGAATCTTCAGTTGCTTATCCGAACGCCTGTCGTCGGGGACACTGGGGCCCTCGCCCGCATACATCTCGCTGCGTTCAAAGACGACCGTCTCGTTCGACTGATGTATAGTGGGGCCAATCACTGGAAAGCTGTGGACGCCATGATCGAAAGACAAAGTAGTCATGTTGGCTACGAAATGAGGCTGGCTATGGCAAAAGATGTGGACAGGATTGCCGGATGGCTATGCTGTAGCCTTATGGACCCAAACATGCCAGATCAAGAAGATCTGGCGTCTCTCGAGTGGACTACTGCCGCACTTCGTGTGGTAGATGATGCTGAGGAGCGCTTACGAAAGACGTCAGGCAAGCCGGACGAGGCGGCTGAGCGCGACCGTCGGCGGAGCCTATGGAAGGCCATTTCAGATGCCTCTAGCGAAGCTTTCTCGAGTTCTCCAGATTTAGTGAGGCAAACGAGATACATCGTTCTCAATACTGTGGTGACCGATCCTGCTTTCCGAGGACGCGGTGTGGGGTCCGAGCTCTTGCGCTGGGCTACGAACTACGCAGATAGTGAGGAAATCGCCATCCGGGCACAGCTTTCACCAATTGCGTATGGACTGTTCAGAAAAGCTGGGTTCGAGGAAGTCCACAGCCTGGTGCTTGATTTGGATGGCTTTTACTACGGTGGTGTCGCCAAAGAGCATAGGACCAAGTCCAAGTGGGGGAATCATGAAATCAAATTCATGGTGAGGAAGGCTAGAAATCAGTCAGAAGTTGATCGACCAAGCCAGCAGCTGCAACCGCAGTTGCCGTGATTTCTTTACAGCTGATAAAGTCCACACCCTCATCGGTATCCGAAGAACATGACATGCCATTCGAAGTACATCTTTGATCTATCGAGTGAGTCACGAACGAGAATTCAGGCTTGGAGACTAGTGATACATGTGGAGTGACGACAGTACGTAAACTCTTAATCAATATAGTTCCATTCCATCTTCAGCCAACCTTAGCATGTCATCCTCATCCCTCGATCGACTTCCGTGCACCAGATCAATCAGTCACTGCATACAACTGATTCCACTCTGTGCGGCAGTGAACACTCACCTATCTCGTATCAAGGTCTACGTTCGGTACCCAAAATGAATAAACAGGCCAAGCTGAGAGAGGTCCTCCGACTTCACCGTGAGCAACGCGTCTCTAGTCAGAGTGCACACCGCGACAGCCCTACGGTTTTGTCACCCAGCTCATTTCCTCCTCGCCCAGTAAATGGCTTGTTTTCCACCACGGCTGTTCAAGCTCTATCACCACTCGCGCCTGCACTGAAGGAACCACCCCTGGACATTAGTGACGCCACATTCTCTACACGACCAGAACCCGAGACTGCCGCCAAGAAGCGTAAACGAGCGACTTCTGTAAGCCCACAAATCAGTGCGAGCATTGACAAGGACGATAATAGAAGGGATTCTCTTGAGGATACCTCGTCTGATTTGGATATGTGCGATGGAGGTATAGAGGTTGAGGACTCCGAAGAGGAGAGGGAAAGACAGGCATTATGGGCTGTCTATTCAAGTAGATATGCCGAGATGGTAGGGCCGGAGGCTAAGCAAAGCTCAAACGAAACAGCTTCCTCTGCAAGCCGAAAAAGACTTACAGCATCTACAGCCTCACAAGGCTTTCCAACCACCAAAAAGCCAAGTGAAGCAGCCAACACCGGTAAGGGGGGCCCAGCCGACCCGATCGAGATTGAGAGTCCATCAACGCAGTAAAGGGCTGTCCTGGATTGGAAGGCATAATTAATATGGCACATCTATCCTGACCAACCACAAGAAACATGGCCTGCTGTGCTCAACCAGGATCATAGCTCCAGGGTCCTCCCATCCCATAGTGTCCGCGGGCTATCATCTCAAATCCTGTCAGACTATCTACTGTGTATGTATCCTACGGTAAATGCTGATCGAACCCCTTTTTTGTCTTTTGCTAGGTACCTGGCCCCAAAATCGCGGATCATATCGAGTATAATCTAAGGCTGAGCGAAAATGGCATCACTTATTCCCAAGTCTTTGTCACCAAGCGCTTTGTGCGTAGAAAGAAGTTCAAACACAGTACCAGGACGAGAAAGGGGGCCTGACATTCAATACGACCGATGTACCTAAATGCCACCCTATCAGAAGTTGTCACTTTCGCATTGATCGCTCACACTCGCTCAATACGGCTAGGCTTCCTCCAGCATCCGGAGTTTGAAACAGGGCAGCTTTTCATCAGCTGCACTGTACCGAGAGTATATATGGAATCAATCATTCAGGACTGATCCTGTAAAGAACTCACCAAGTTGATCAGTGCGTACAAAGATAGATTTCACCAAATTCTTGAGACCGCTGTTAGAAATCTGCATGTCACCCTACCGAGCCTCGGCAGCATCGTCGTATCTCATCACGGCACACACTGCATCGAATACTCCCATACTTTGATTATGTACATTGCTGATGCTGGTCTCAGAATTGTGCCAAAAACCAGCGAATAGGCGGTCAATGACACTCGGCGAGGGGGAGCATCAATGCAGGAGCTACTTTATCACGCGCGCTTCGCCTCTTGCCGAGCTTTGGAGGGTCTCCGATGGTACTTTAAATTATGTAGGACTTTTGTGGAAAAGACGCCAATCAAGCAGAGTCCGCTTGGCATGAACATCCTCTAATCCTACATCTCGCCGAAAGGGGATACGCTGCCAGAGCATGCTCTCATACCAGTATGTGGTGGAATAAGTGTCGATTCTAGATCTTCTTTTCTACACCCAAAATGAGCATCCTTCACACGCCCGTCTCCTCTACACCCCGCTGATTGCACTAGCTACACTGCTCATCGGGTCTTTTGTGAGGCTGTGTATTGGCCGCAACGATAGAAGACCTCGAGTACAAAAACCCTGAGTAGGAAATCCTTCTGATGAGCGCTCCACCCTTCGTCGCGGTCTTTCCCGTCTAGAAACCCAGTACGAGTACCCGGGCGGGCATACACGACGATGGCTGGTCCACCTGATGATCTAGTGCATGAGCGTCAATCTAAGCTCGCATGAACGAACATACCGAGTACGAACTTTCTTCCTTCTTTAATAATCTTACTCAGAGACAAGAGTGTACAAATATTGGTCGCTGGTGCGCATCCAGCTCGTACAGCAACAGCAACCTCGGGCAGACGACAGATACCTGCTGAGGCTTTCGAACCGTTGACTTCTCGATTGATCGCCGGCAAACGACGATGAGCCAAAACTTACTTACGTTCCGGTATTGAGGCATTAGGCCGATGAGGGTAGACCGAATCATTCTCATGCAGAAAAGGAAGGGAAGTCAAGAAGACATTACTATATTCCTGTCCTTTGTCTATCGAACATATGTTCAAGCTTTCTCCATCATTCCGAGTGTCCAGCCTCGAAAGGTACGAGTGAATGGTCGCAGGCAAGCTGACCCAGGAAATCACTCTTACCGCACGCAAAAGACCTCACATCATCTTGGAAACCCCGATCTTCACACTTCCCTATGGACAATCCTCACTTCCTTACAGGCAATCACGGACAAAGTCCCTTCAATCCTTTACTGAGTGGCATACCAAGCATTGGACGCATCAGCGTCCTTGACACCCGTGCAATTGACATCAGCGCCAAAGAGCGCACCCGAGTTCGCAGCATCAAGAAGCTGGTAAGAAGCTCCTCCATTCTGGAACGTAAGCACATAAGTCTGACCAACGTAGGGCTGATTCTCAGCCCATTGCCGGGGCTTGTTAACGCCTGAGAGTTCCTGTGAAGGGTAGGTGGTGTTGTACCATTTGCCGTTGCCGCCCTTGGAGATATCGTAGTCGACAAAAGCGGTGCAGCGCCACATCTCAATCACTTCACCGTTGCTGTTGTCGACGGTGGATTGGTCAAGGAGGAGACCACAGATGCAAGCGCCGGTATCGATGAATTCCGGAAGGTTGGGCTGCTCGTAGTGGCTGGGGGTGTTGTTACGCTTCCGGTAACCCGTGACGAGCTTGGAAAATACACCAGCTCGCTTCCAGAAATCCGGGACAGGCTGAGAAAAGTCGGGGTGAGTCTCCGTTCGCCTCTGAAAGTCGGCCTGAATGTCGGCATTCCCTGCGATATCGGTCAGTCGGGGAAGCAACATAGAACCAACGCTCAGATGGCATATCCTTACGCTTTCCAACGCTAGCAGAGAGTTGAAGGGATTCGGCAGCATCATCCGAGCGCAGCTTCAAGATTTCACGAGATTCATGGGAGCGCTCCCCAAGCTCTGCGACAGGGGTGAAGGTGTCAGAGGCGGGGTCGGCGCGCTTCTTCACCAGGTCCGTGACAGGGTTCAGAAACGAGGCGGTGTTAAGTTCCCCTGTTTGATATTGATTAACAGTCGCTGGAATAGGAGTCAGCAGACGGTACGTACCAGCACGCTTCAAGAGATGTTTATGCCCAGCCACATCAGTGATTTCTTCTATTCCAGACAGTCAGCCCAAATCCATGCTTTCTTTTCAAGAAACAGGATCTTATGATCAAGGAAATTGTGGTGGGGTGTTTCGCGAGGAGGGGTAAGAGCATCTAATGCAGCTACTTGTGAAAAGTGCCAGGGATATGCGAAATGTGATCGAGCGCAATTGCAAAACATCATCACACTTCGAATCCAATGGAGCCCAACGAATGCACCAGACCACCGGTCCGACTGCAAGGCCTTGTAAAAGTCTGCAAGGATCGACCCAGAAGGCGGATATCACATACCATCATGCTCCGTGAGTGGTAGAGCGAAAGCACCCAGAGGTAAAACCAGCAGGATATTGGCGACAAGCATGGTGAGTGTGTTGTCTGACTAGATGCGTTAGCAAGCTTGAGCTCCAAAGGAAGGAAGAACAGTGGAGATCCTGGTCAGCTCCCAATAAGAAATCGAGTGTGCACATATCGAAAACCCGAGGAAGGAGCGGTAGCTTACTTCTTTGATACAAACTATGGGCCGGGCTTGCCAAAGTCCAAGATCCACGGAGAGTGGAGGAATGGCCTTGAAGAAAGTAGAAAGACGATGACCGTAAGCTATTGAAGTTGAGATGTTGGCGATTAAAGATGCTGGTGTTTAAAAATGTTGGTGAAGAGTTTTCATGGGAAGTCTCTCAATATATATCTGCACACGGACAGAATCCCCGCTTTTGTCTTGACACTAACGCCCCTGCACATATGGAATTTCACATGTCGAAGAAGAGAGGGGTGTTCCTCCAATAGTGTGATATGGGTATGCGGGGATTGCAGTCCCAGGGACACCGAAATTGGTTGCTTTTCAGCAAATTGCCTCAAGGTCACGGACGTTTGAACGAGGGTACTGGGATCACAAGTGAATGCCAGCACATGACGACCGGAGAACCAATACAGCAACCAGAAAGACCGTGCCCAATGCTACTGGTGCCCGCTCTTGAGTTAAGGCCTCAAGTGAAGTTCCACTTTATTGGCTAGTCGGCCGGAGCTATCAATGTCGATACCTGCCAATTTGCCCCTTCAATTTGAATCATCAGGTGTCATATAGGTATGCTGAAACGCACATAAAAAAAGGTCGACCGATCATCGTCTGATCTTTGCAAAGTTCAAGTTCGCTGATGTGACGGAAGGGAGGACGCCGTTGGTAGGAAACGCAAAACATCATCTGCCAAGTAGACATATCACACCAACACAACGCTTCAACATGCTTACTTAGCGCATCTTCAAGCTGAAACCAGTAGAACACGATCTTATAGTCAATGGAACGACGGAAGTTCAGCCCGCATAGCAAATTGGATTGAACACGGAAACCTCCTCAGTAAGCCGAAGCGCTCTGGACACTTCTTAGAACATGCCTCAGTCTTCACTCATCTTCGAAGGACCTGCTAAATCATGCTTGGGACGACATTGTTGGGACCCGTCTGAGAAGGTCTACCAGCTCTATCTAATCCAAGTAGGAGTCCCTCAACGGCTTCTCGGAGCCTATGAGCTCCCAAAACAAAGTGTCCAAGCAAGAAGCATTATGCTTACCGTACACCTATATCACCAAATCCTAACATAGTCTGAGCAGCTCGGCGACATGATCAAGACAACAGTTGTTATCCCTAACGCATCTCGAAACAAGTCGAATAGCTCGGTGGAAGCATCTAGAGGAGCCTCATGACTGCTCCGATAGGAGTCCTAGACATCTGAGGGTTGGCGGTCATGACCTTCCTTTTTGGACACCCTGTAGCCGTGGTCGGCGTAGAACAACAATCTATCATCCCTGGGTGAGTGGGCCAAAGCCCAAGGTCATCGGGTGCGTGTGACTTGGATTGGCATTCAAGTACCTGTGTGTCCAGTGGGATGAAGGTGATGCCTTCTGGAACGAGTCAGTTGTGCCTGACTATTGAGGAGAGACGTGCTGCCATGCTTGTAAGGACCTTCCACAAAGAGGCTGGATGCCCCGCCTGAGAGAGGGCCGTGCCCGAGGACCGACCCGAAATGTCATTTCCACGCTACCTTACCGATCTGGATCTGGATCTGCAAACAGTACCACACTCGCGGTCCAGATTATACCCTCATATCTGCTCCGTTGCGATGGGCACTTTCAATCTAACATTGACATCAACGTTGACACTCTTTCGACATGCACATCGCGATGATCCAATAACATAATGCGATAATCCTTACTACACTCTCAGTCCCCTGTACTCGAGGTCTTGTAAGAATCCATTTGACTGCCTTCGCTTTCAGTATGATAATGCCGCGCCTCTTATACATAGGAACGAAGAAAGTTACAAAGAAAGATTCTAAAGCACGCTGGAGTCCGAAATGCCCAACCCCAAAGGCTCGCTTATCATAGCGATCAGCAAAGAAATAATTTACATACTCGGCTGGCTAGGTGTTGACTTAGTCGGGTATCCTGACCTTGACGGAGAAGTACCCGTGCTAGGAATCAAACATGCAATGTCGACTATCAGGAATTCAGAGGACAATCTCTGCTTGGCCATCGAACGAGACTTTACCAGGGTGCGGAACGAGTGAACGTCTATTAAGAGATACATTCATATCGGCGTTCTTGTCACAGATCCAGAGCATCAACGTCGGGGCACAGGGTCGGCTCTCATATGTAATGCTACCTCAAAGGCGGATCTGGACAGCGTACCTTGCCGGATAGAGAGTTCTCCGGCTGCGTACAGCGTGTATAATCATGAGAGTTTCAAAGACGTGGGCTCTCTGAATGTTGATATAAAAGAGTATGTATTAGGTGGTGAAGTTGAAAAGCAAGGATGGCGGCTACCCGACACGCAAGGAACCTGCGCTACTAATCGGGTCATCTCCCAAGTGATCCGAGCTCTGAAAGTCAGCATATTGAAAGGTTAACCTTCACGTTCTTAGAGAACGAAAGAGACACTGGATCTGTCATTTGACGCTCGGTGTTGCTTCGCTTAGTTCAAAGCGTCCTGAGAAAGAATACAGATGATCCACAGGCCGGGGCCTCTCGGCATTTGTCACGACGAGGACACCGAACATTGTGTAGTCTTGAAAATGCCAATTCCTGTAACTATGCAAGATGCTCGAAAAGTGGAAGATCCATGGTACAGAAGCGATGGCTCAGCTTCACCGCTCCTGCAATATCGGTCCAGGTATTGATGACAACGAAGTTGAGCTTTATATGTAGGTATGGTGACTAGGTAAAGAAAGACATATAGCAATCCATCCATGCTTAGGCTCCGTCAGACGTTCGGTCTGCAGTATCTATTCGAAGGCTCTTGGCGGCGTTCCGCGAGGGTACACTCAGAAACGCGAGAAAGGCTACCGCGTTGTGATGAGAGTGAGGACCGTCAAATCTAAAGCGGTTATCGACTGGAAAGCCGAGAAGAAAGATGGTCTGGCTGTAGAGAAAATTCGAGGTTTCTTGATTGATGGATGGTCTTGTTGACGCAGAGCAGCGATACATCATTGTCTCCGAGGATCTTCTTGCGAGGCAGGCTCTCTATGACGACAAGGGTGTTGTGCAATCCGCAATGCTAGATGATATAGGACCATCTGGTCGGACTAATAGTCAGCCTGAAGTTTGGTATCTGCTGGGAGCTTTTTCAATTCGGACGTCTTTGACGGTAATTGAGATTCTGCAGGCATATTGAGCGAAGCAAAATGTATCCACTAGAGTGAAGCTTGGGCCTGTTTGGATTTGCGGACACTCTGAGAATCCTGACCCATTATGACGGAGACTGATTCCAATCTATCCACTCGATGATTTGACGCGTCGTTATCTACTATTGATTAGTTATCTTCCGTGATTGTTCAACAAAGTCACATCTTTGCCATAGCAAACCTCAGTGGTAGACTTGAATTCACGAAATGAGAATCAAGTATAGACAAGAGTCTTGAATAGGCAAGCTGAACGGGTTGAATGGGGCAACGACATAGGAGAATAGCCCTACAGATTATTCATTCCGCAAATAAACATGCAGCGAAACTGGAATACTGCCACTGCCATGATAGAGCAACCTGGGTCTGAGGGAGTCAAACGCGCTTTCCATTTAATTAGATGCTGATTTGGTGGCGTATTTGCGATGTTGGACACTGTTGAGGGGAGGTTAAAGCTGACTATGGAGCCGTGGGAGGAAGGAAAGAGATTGGATATGCAGTACAATTCCGAAGGGCGATATGGTAACTCGTGTTGCGAGCATGATAACGTATTAAGAGGTTGCCACATTGGGAAAAGGGTGCGGGTACAAGCTGGAACGAGCACACGCTTTTCGGGCTGAGTGCGCCCTGGTCAGTTCCTTGGGATTCTCTCTTGCTGCCTGAATCAACACGGTTGTCGGCATACGTAGAACTTTCCTAGTTATACTGCAATGTTCCCGCCGGATTGCGTTAGCAATTGATCGGGCGCTGTGGATCTGAACAGATCGTCCGTGAGCCGGCCTGCGCAGCAAAAGCTGAAGGACAGCTCATCAGGCCGTTGATTCTGTGATACTTATCGAGGGAGTCAAAATTGTTTGAGCATTGCCTAATCCTGTAGAAGCTGTCCCTCAAAAACCTCGGCCTATCCTAGGCGTCAGCGGTCTTTTCACAGCTCCCTGCGTTGCAACACGCTTGACAGCTGCCATCACGGGCCGCTTCACTGCTACGCCAAGCTCGGCAGCTTTCGCAATTCTCTGAGCTTCCCGCTCCTTGTCTTCGGCCATTTTTGCTTCTATCTCCATCTTGCGGTTGAATTCTTGCTCCGTTACACGTTTCTCGCGGGCCGAGTAGCCCTTCTCCTTGACGGAATAGAAAACGCCGCCAAGGTCGGCAAGCCACTGTCAAAATGTTAGTTGGTGAACGGTAGATAGAGTCACATGGATTGTACTTACATGTGGATCTACTTTGGTGACAGTAGACATGTACTCTTTCGAAGTGAGTATGAGCTCATGATAGACCACATAATCCGGTAAAAATCCCAGACCGTAAAGAGCGCTTGTTGGATGTAACTGCACAGTGACGCTAGTTCGCAAATTTATATACTCGCCGATACCTTTCTGTTTGGCAGCCTGATGGTAGTAGCCAGAGCAGATGCATTTGCAAATGATGTCCCAATCGGTCCCACAACTCGTCAGATCCATCTTCTGCATCTTCATAATGTCATGTAATTGTTCTCGAATCTCTTTTGCCCTGCGGAGAGCTTTAGGATGCAAGAAGTGCCGAACGCACCAGCCGTCCGAGTAGCCGTTCGATTTCCACTGTGAATATATATGTAGAAGGGTCAGATGATCCGACTCTGGCACAAAGAACTTTTCTCGAGCGGCATCTGATTCTTCTTGTCGTTCTTTAGGCCGATAAAATACGCTAGGGACCGAAAGCATGGAGACGATCGTAAGCATTTCCTCACTGCATCCATAGTCCTCGGAAGTGATGATCAGCTTGGCGAGCGATGGGTCCATCGGAAAGGCAGTCATCATCTTGCCCATCGGTGTCAGATCGCCGATATTATCGAGCGCCCCAAGAGCCCAGAGGTCGAAGAGTGAAGTCGTGATCGTATCTTGAGGTGGCGGATCCATGAAGTCAAAGTCTAGAAGATCTCTTACACCCAATGATTTTAGTAGAAGTACGGTATTCGCTAGATTGGTCCGCTGGATCTCGGGTATAGTTTGAATGTAGAACTCATCCTTGAACGCCGATTCAGTGTACAGGTGGTATGCTTTGCCAGGGCCCGTTCTTCCGGCGCGTCCAGCTCGCTGAGAAGCATTGGCCTGAGAGATAGGAGTAATTTGCAGGGCATCCATGCCCATCCTGGGGTTATAGACTTTAAGTTTCGAATACCCAGCATCAACAACATACATGATACCGTCTACAGTCAAGCTAGTTTCAGCAATGTTTGTGGCCACGATGACCTTTCGCACGCCTGGTGCAGCCTTTTCGAAAATCTTGGCTTGTAGGTCTGCAGGCATCTGACTGTAGATAGGGAGGATGCTCAGCTTAGGTGGATCGTTGAGCAGCTTGAGCCTCTCCTCTACCAATTCGCAAGTGACCTCAATGTCTTCTTGGCCAGTCATGAAGACGAGGATGTCTCCGGCAGACTGCGACACATGAATCGCAAGAACCTGCTTGACAGCACTATCCACATAATCCTCGCAAGGGGTTCTCGAGTATTGTATATCGACAGGAAATGTGCGTCCAGGGATGAAAAATTCTGGAGCTCCACCATAGAAACGCGAGAATCGATCAGAGTTCATTGTGGCAGAGGTAACGATGAGCTTTAAGTCTCTCCGACGAGCCAGCACTTTCTTGATGAGTCCCATTAGCACGTCGGTGTTCAGCGCACGTTCATGAGCTTCGTCCATGATGATGCATGAGTATCTATCCAGATCGGGTTCATTTAGCGACTCTCGAAGCAGTACACCGTCCGTCATATACTTTATCGCAGTTTCCTTGCTGGTACAATCTTCGAAACGAATAGCGTACCCAACCAGTGCTCCAAGCTTGACTTCCATTTCCTCGCTGACACGTTTCGCAACGCTCATGGCGGCTACTCTTCGGGGTTGTGTGCATCCTATTAGCCCCGACTTTGCGTAACCATCCTCGTAGAGAAACTGGGTGAGTTGAGTGGTCTTCCCTGAACCAGTCTGTCCTACCACTATTACCACTTGATTGTCTCTTATCACCCTAAGCAGCTCCTCCCGCACTGCAAATGCAGGAAGATACTCTCTCTGTTCACGAAGTGTTTTGCTCTTGCTGAAAACACTTTGTCCCTCGCTCTTCTTCATATGTTCGGCAAATTTGTTGCTGCTTTTCATGTCTTCTTCGCCAGGAGCAGCAGCTGCACTGTCTCCTTCGTCCTCTTTGACGCCCATGAGATTCCCCAGTGCAGTGCCGGCCATTTTCGTAGCCTCTTGAGCTTGCTTTTGCCTCTCTTTCTGTTGCCTCTTCTCTTTCACCACTTTGCTCCCTTTCCGACTAAAGACGGCCATATCGCTCTGGGGATCGCGCACAGCTGGTACGGGGTCTAATTGCTTGGTAAAGATCTTTCTGCCATCTAAAAAGGGTGGTTTAATGTCGTGCACTAGTAGATGCACCCTCGTAGCCTCTTCATCATCTTCAAAATCATTGTCGTGATCTCTGCGTTGGGCAACGCCTGAAGTTAACATGCGATTTTCCTCCCATGCATCTACGTCCCTTTGTTTCTGTACTGCTCTTGCGCTGACTCGTTTCCCAGTCTTTTTCTCTAGGAGGGCTGCTTCTCTCTGTTCGGCTGCCCATGATGCGTCGGAGCCAAATGGATTGTGCGCCTCGTCACCCAAGGTGTGACCGAACTCGTCGCCAGCATACCAATCACGGTCCAGAGCATTTGAGTCTTCTTCACTTACAAACGGTTCGGGACCGTCAAATTCTTTCTGTCGCGGGGTCGAAGGGTATCTTGACGTCCTTGGTGTTGACGCCGTAGGCACCTGGCCAGCCCCATTCCTGTGTATGTATGGAGACTGAGAAATGCCATTCCTTTTATTGTGCAGAGGTGTTTGGGCCGAACGAAATGACTTTGCTGTTGATGGTCCGGTGGGTTTGACGAAGCGATCGGAATCAATTCTGCGCCGCTTGGAGCCGTGTCCGTGGTCCATCCTTATGACTGGGTGGCTTCTTATTGAAATACTATTGAAGTTACGATCTTCCTATCTAATATAGCAGTCTATACCTATCTGGGAATAGGGTCACCCGCTAGCTCCTACCACGACAGCTACAACGCGGACCCCATCACAATATTTATTGCTGGAAGGCTTGTAGAAATGAATCCTTCCTGCGGATCGATATGCGAAATAATGTGTTTTAAATTCTGTATCAATGGTGTTGGAAGATCACTCGATTCCATAATAGGAATAGACTATCCGACTTTGGAGACCTCCATCAGGAAGGTTCCTTCAGATCTAACATTTATTCTACTGGAAATCACTTTACCAACATGAGTGATCAGAGTTCCATTAAGATTATAAGCGCTAGATCTGTTGAAGACATTGAAGCTGCAGCCGCTCTTTTTGCAGAGTATGGGAAGTCCCTAGGCTTCGATCTCTCATTTCAAGACTTTGAAACTGAATTGAAGTCTCTTCCCGGAAAGTATGCTGCCCCAGGCGGCGATATCTTGCTCGCCCGAGACACCAACGGCGATGTAATGGGATGTGTGGCTTTACGCCCCCTTACTCCCCCAGTCTGCTGTGAGATGAAGAGACTATACATTCTGCCCCCAGGAAGAGGCTTAGGAATTGGAAAGAAGCTCGTCAATGCGATTGTTGAGATAGCAGGCTCCTTGGGCTACAGTGAGATCAAACTGGACACTTTGCCATCAATGGGTGAGGCCCTTAGCCTTTACGCAAAAGAGGGTTTCGTCCCTACTGCTCCTTATTACAAGACTCCACTCAGCGGAACCGTCTTTCTGGTCCGACAGCTTCGTGCTACCTAGATTCATGATCCCAGTAGGATATCAGCACAACTACTATCATCGAGTCGGAAGAAGCTCTTGAATGGGCGATCGAAGTCTTTGTCCATAGCGGCATCTGGAAAGTATTGGAAGACGTTATAGGACTTTATGGTCCGAAATCCATCTATTTGTACCGTACTCCCATATTCATTTGGCCCAAATTCGCAGATTTGCGGCTCCCAAAGCGCCACCAAATTGGAGCAAGCAACCACCGGCAATGGCTCGCAATGCAGGCTTCTTACCATGGATCGAGGCAGGCACGAGGTGGGAAGTAGCCGCTGGTGGCCTTCCGGGATAGAGCTAAGAAGACCCTAAGAGCAGTAGAGATTGGTGGCTTGATAGTCATACACGGGATATTCAAGCACTTTCCACAAGGGCAGCATCTTCCACACGTGCGTCATCGCGTGAATCAAGACGGGGCGGCCAGTTCATTCTGGCAATATTATCCATCATGGTAAGTCCGACATCCGAAACAAGATTCATCAGCGCGACCTTATGCGTGGGTAGAGTCACACCTTGATGTCAGCGTGTTTTCCATTCGGCCACCTACATGTTTGCTTGGTGTCACGATTGCTTAGTCGATCAGTCTGTCTTTATCATGTCTGATTGCCTGTCACGAACATGTCCCCTATATTACAGACGGCCCCTAGTAGCTAGCCCATTCATGCTTTCCTGTCATCAATGCTGTGCACCTCGCTAAAACTTGATACCCTCTATTCAGCCACCGCTGCTGCTCATTCAAATAGATTGAGTCCACTATGCCTCCTGAAGCCGTTGAGTCGGGCTACCAATACTAGGGAAAGAGGAGCTATGACTTGTACGTGGGGTCATTTGTTCTCTCACAGTGTCTCAAATACGCTAAAAACGATCAAGAGACTCGTTTGACGCCCTGGTCACCGTCATTGTTGGTCACCAAAGGAAGCCCTTCAGTCTGCACAAATCACTCCTCTGCCGAACCTCTAACTATTTCGATGCAGCATTGAACGGGGGTTTCGAAGAGACCGAGGAACAGAAGGTTGAGATGCTTGAAGAAGATGACGAAACGTTCAGACATTTTCAATTCTGGATATACTCCAGAGCCATCAAACTGACGACTGACAAAGAATGCGACGTTGAGTGGAAGCAGCTCGTCGAACTCTTCATTTTCGGCAAAGCGCGTGGAACACCAGCACTCATGAATGCAGCTGTTGACGGTATAATCGAAAAGCAATGTTTGATGGAATGGACACCTTTAGACTAGATCCCTTACATCTATGATAATACTACTTCTGGATCCCCACTTCGTCAACTGTTTATCGACTTACGATCAAGCACTGTAAATTTACAGACGGCTCCTAGTTCAGTGAGGAAGCGTTTGAATGGTATACCAAGGAATTTCTGTTCAATCTTGCCGTTGCGCACTGCGAGATTCGGAAAGGACTGAGGTCTGTGGTAGATGACTTCAAGGCCAGTCGGTGCAATTATCATGTTCCGGCCTTTGATTCAAGGCAACCATAGCTTTGAATGTCGACTTTTCTTGATTTGTAAATTTTATTATTGTTGATGCCTGTAACATAGTGATAGATATTTGCGAGCTGACTACTTTTGGGACCGCTCCTCGACAATCTGTTTCCTTCACACAATTCCTTGCGCGATGGTCAAGACCGATCGCCTTCTTGATGATTGTTCGGTGTACGTAGCACCTCTGGTACCACCAAATCCATGCATCCTCACGCGTTTCCCATTGATTCCCTTGCCATGAAGACCACAAACCGAGCATTCGCGGTAGTCCTTTGGTTGATCATAGCTTAGGCAGTGCTCAAAGGAGAATATGATTATCTTTCAGTCGAAGTATCTACTTTGTAAAGCTTGCAGTCCTGGCACGCCCCCTCGGCCTGGCCTGACGTGGCCGGGACTAGGGTTAGGGTTGATATCTTGGCCCAGGCTCAGGCTCCCAGGCTGATGTCCTCCGCCAAACATTGCGACCACGAGGGATCAATCCGAATTCACAGTGTACAATACGGAGGCTCAATTTTGATAGGATGCTTCTCCTAGACTACCAGAATGTGCTCATCCAGTCCTTGCTTACTGAGCGCTTCTCTGGGTATGCCCCATAAGACTGTTGTCAATTTTGCGCTCTTCATCTAAGGGCAGGCGCTGAAGATTGACACAGAGCACCTCCAGTCTCAATTGATCAGTTAGTCTCTGATTTCGATAACGTCGCCTTCCATGTGTCCACTCCCGAAACTAAATCCAAGATCCTCATATCTATAAAAGTGAAGTGTTACAGAGAGCTCCTACAGTATGGGGCTCAAGAAGTGCTGGAACGGGAGTACGGCTCCTATATCGTGCCGCCAGAAGCTGGTTACGATTTCTCGGTTCTCATAGATCTGGACAATCTGCCTTCGGAGCCTGAAGCACGAGGAGAGCTTATACGCCGAGTATCCCTTCTGAAACGTAATGCTATGGCCGCACCCTTCGAACGAGCGTTTGACGACTTTGCACATAGGCAAGAGGAAGCTTCAAAATTTATTAGGGAGTCGGCTCCTGAGGGCGTAAGGGAGGGTGGTGAGGTGATGGCTATTCATTACAGAGATGAGGAGGCTATCTACATCAAAGCGAGTCATGACAGGGTCACGGTTATTTTCAGCACGATATTTAGGGAGGAGACGGACCGGATCTTTGGCAAAATCTTCTTACAGGAGTTCGTAGATGCGAGGAGGAGAGCAATACAGAATGCTCCCCAGGTGCTGTTCCGCAACGAGCCGCCACTGGAGCTGCAGGGTGTTCATGGGCTTGCTGATGGGAGTAATGGTGAAGTGGGTTATGTGACATTCGGTATGCCAATTGAGTCAAGCATGATATTCTCGAAGGCTAAACGGCAATTAGTCCTTTTTCCCAGACACCTTACACCGCAACGGCGACAAGAAACTATTTCCCACATTCAAACTTTCCGAGATTACTTCCACTACCATATAAAAGCGTCAAAAGTACGATTGTAGTCCCAACGCTGGCTTTCATGAGACTCGAGCTAATTTGACATCATGCAGGCCTACATCCACTCGAGGATGCGACGACGGACGGCCGACTTCTTACAAGGTAGGTTCAGCTGTCGGGTCTTTTGGGAAAGACAAACGCTGACTGCCCTCAGTACTAAACCGAGCCAGACCAGAGAACGAAGAGAAGGAGAGGAAGACGGCGAGTGGACGCACATTCAGAGTCCAAGGATGATCAAAATTGCTGAACTTGTCGCTGAAGCGGTAGCTCAGTAATCAAGAGACAATGCAATTTTCACAACAACCATGATCCGAGTATCTTCAGGCTTGTTGATTCTCCCGATTTTTGTATGCTCTCGGACTCTCAAAGTCCTTTTTACTTCCACCCCACATTCCCTTCCTTTTCAGCTTCGCCCATTGCTCCGCTCTTCTATACTTCCCTTCCAACCCCCCAAACTCAGACCCAGTCTTTGCTTCATATACGGTCGCCAGTCCCATTCTCAGCATCTGCAAACCCACATCGCGTCTCAGCAACCACCTCCTCACATACACGGTCGCAACCGCTCGGTCATACTGATCTCGCCTGTAGATGTATGCTCGTACACGCCGATGCAGGATGTATTTTGAAAGCCAATCGAGCGCTTCTTGTGAGTAAGGCTGGCTTGGTCGTCCGAAGTGTGCACACTCAGGGGCATCAACGCCAGCAATTCTTATGCCGATCTACCTTCGACCCCAATTAGAAATACACTCCTACTCAGTGCCTCATAGAAAAGTACACACGGTCTGATCCTTCAGCCTTTTCAAACCTTGCGGCACCATCCGCCCAGGCATCCAACCCCATCCCCCTAGCCTACCCCCAGGTGTATGGAACAACCTAAAGTTATCCCCATCGCCGACACTTGTCACTCGCCCGAACAAGCTCCTCTTTCTCCAAAATGAGGGTTCGATGAAAGAGGTTTGGGGCAACCGGCGGAGGTAGCTGCGGTAAAAGGTGTAGCTACCAAGGACAGTCGCTGTAAGGAGAACAACAGGGATCACATTGCGCGGATCGGTGTAGTGGCTCCAGTCTGTGGCGTTGAGGGTATCTGTCCATGTGACAGGCCTCTTCCTGTCTTTTACGTCTTCAGATGACCAAGGCCACCATGGCATCGCGTTGCTCGTTGTCGCAGAAGGAGGGAGTGATATTGTGGGGAAGATCTTTGAAGCGCGCCGTCCCGCGTCAACCTGCCGTGCCACGCGCCAATCGAGAGAGCGGATTTGAGGAAAGTGGCCTCAATGTCGAGGCTGACAGCGAGCTGCGATTGACTTCTAATCCATTCATGAACGTTGGAGTTTTTGCCTGTTGGCCACATCGACACTTATTCCGCGCAATCTAACGTGCGGTTCTGAGAGATTGTTGCCGCCGAAGCCCAGGAGGCTTGCCTCTAACGGGGCTTCCGAGGACAGCTACTTTACTGCCACCACGCTCACTCGCACAAAATCCCTACTACAATGCCTGCAAAATCCCGGTTCACGCGGCTTGATGCCTTTACGAAGACGGTAGAAGATGCACGAGTACGAACAACGTCTGGAGGAATAGTGACAATCGCTTCATTACTTATTGTATTCTACCTGGTATGGGGAGAGTGGTCAGACTACAGACGGGTCACCGTCCACCCTGAGCTCATAGTCGACAAAGGACGAGGTGACTCCCCCATCATCTCACTAGATGCGAAGCAGCAGTTGACAGCAATTTGCCAGGCGAACGAATGGAAATACACCTCAACGTCTCCTTCCCGCGCATACCCTGCGAACTCCTGACCCTCGATGTAATGGACGTCTCGGGCGAGCAGCAAACAGGCGTTAAAGACGGTCTGTCCAAAGTCCAATTAGCCTCCGTGGCAGAAGGCGGTCTTCCCATCTCGATCACGGCGCTTAATCTCCACGGCGACGAGGAAGCCTCCCATCTCGCCCCCGACTATTGCGGAAACTGCTACGGCGCCCCTGCTCCGCCCACAGCGCTGAAAAGCGGCTGCTGCACCACCTGCGAGGAAGTGCGCGAAGCCTACGCTAGTGTCAGCTGGGCCTTTGGCAGAGGGGAGAACGTGGAGCAGTGCGAGCGCGAGCATTACAGCGAGAAATTGGATGCGCAAAGGGGGCAGGGTTGTCGAATCGAGGGTGGCTTCCGCGTGAACAAGGTGGTAGGGAACTTCCACCTTGCGCCTGGGCGAAGTTTCAGCAATGGGCCCATGCATGTGCATGATTTGAACAACTACCTCGATACGCCTGAGGGACTGTCGCATACTTTCACGCACGAAATTCACCATTTGCGGTTTGGACCACAGATCCCTGATAGCATCACCAAGAGCCTAGGGACCAAGCAGATGCCATGGACGAATCATCATTCGAATCCATTGGACGGTACGAAACAATCAACGGACGATCCAGCGTTCAATTATATGTATTTCGTCAAGGTGGTCAGCACAAGCTATTTACCGCTCGGATGGCAAGCGAAGCCAGGAATAATGCAAAGTCAGGACGACCTTGTAAATGATCTGTTGCCGGTGGGCAGCCATGGCAGAGGCGAGGATGGGAGTTTGGAGACGCATCAGTATAGCGTCACTAGCCATAAGAGGAGTTTGAGTGGCGGAAGTGATTCGGCAGAAGGGCACAAGGAGAAGTTGCATGCTAGAGGAGGAATACCGGGTGTCTTCTTCAGCTACGTGAGTGCTCCTATCGAGAATCCGAGAGATCAGATCCGTAGATCTTGGGACTGACATGACAATTTAGGATATTTCGCCTATGAAAGTTATCAACCGCGAGGAGAGGACCAAGACGTTCGCAGGCTTTTTGACGGGCGTTTGCGCAGTCATCGGAGGTACTTTGACCGTAGCTGCTGCGATAGATCGGGGTGTGTACGAGGGAGCGTCGAGGATAAAGAAAATGCATACCCGGTGATGGCTGCTTGCATGTATTTAAATTATAGATGTCCAATATGTTCAAGTACTCTCTCCAATGTCGAAGCACCCACGGCGTCTCTACATCGTCCCCATTCTCTTATACTACAACCATGCTACCCCAAATGCCCCAGATCATCCCTCCGAACCCTCTGCCCAGCAAACGAACTCATAGTAACATTGCCCTTCACCGTCCCATTCCCATCCTCCTGACTGGTCCAGCCACTCTGCAGCCCATACACCTCCGCCGCAACCCCAATCCCAGGATTCAAATCCTTCGTCCCAATAACAACCGTATCCAGCACGCCCTCCGTGAAAAAAATCATCGTCCCAGCTTTAGCGCCATTATTCAAAAACACCTCCAAGATGCTCCGATCCAGCACCCCAAGCAACCTCACCGTCTGCGTATCCTCATCCAACCACACATCCGTGCTGAACTTGTCTGCGAAAAACACATTGTCGAAACCGCGCGCGTAGCCGCGGTCCAGCCAGAGCGGGGTGTCGCCGTTGCCGCCGCCGAGGAAGATGCCGCCGCGGATGGACTCGCCGGTCACGCTGCTGAGGAAGGTGAAGTTTGCGGTGCCGGTTGTGTTGGCGGTGGGGATGGAAGTGATGTTTATGGAGAAGGTGAGGGCGCCTGAAGGGACGCTGCTGCTGTAGTCATACAGGAGGGAGGAGTTGAGCAGGGAGGTGGAGTTTGCGAGGGATGTTGGCGTGGTGTATAACGGTGTGTAGTCGTACGGGTAAGAGAGTAGTGTGTACGGCGAGCGAGTCGTATTGGCTAGCACGTTCAGTCGCGGTACTGTCATGAAAGAGCGGAAATTTTCGAGATTGCCGGTCGGTACGACTTGAGCATATTCCCAGTTGCTGGCCCAGGCTATGCTGATCTGCGGGGAGCTGGAAGGGATGTTGTAGAAGAATTGGCCAGCATAGTTATCTTTTGCAAAGTCTGTAAGACGGGTGGCCTGGTCGGCTGCAGTGAAATGGGTGCCATTGAAGCTGCCGGGAAAGTACTGGCTAATACTTCCACCTAACGGAGCGCCGGGATTGATGCTGATTTGCAGAATGTACATCTCGTCCATTGAAGCGAAGTTGGAGGGGTCCAGGGGGTCTGCAATAGAGGCATTGGTGAGCATGGGTATGGAGACTAAATTCGGACACTCGTATTGAAGACCTAGGAGCCCGGCATGCGTAAAATTGGAGGCGTGAGTCCAATTCTTAAGGTCAGGGGAAGTGAAAATGCCAATAACAAAGTCTCGTGCGTACGAGATGACGGCCACCCATGACTGTGTCGGAGCATACCATATAACTTTGGGATCGCGAAACTGGGTGCTATTGATTGAAATCACAGGATTGCCGGAATATTTGGTGAAGGTAAAACCGCCATCTTTGGAATAGGCGATCTGCTGGGTTTCCTCCTTTGCAGTGTTTAACGTATACATGGCCACGACGCCATTGGTCTGATTCGGAAAGAAGCCGCTGGTGTTATTGACATCGATCACGGCGGAGCCTGAGAAGATGCCTTCGCCTTCTGCGCCCGGATAAATTGCAATTGGCTGATTCTCCCAGTGGTACAAGTCCTTTGAAGTGGTGTGCCCCCAATGCTGGTTCCCTGCTACTACATCCGTTGGGTTGTCTGGAATCCAAATGTCAGCTTCGAAATTTGGGACGACCAGGCCTTACTCACACTGATAGTATAGATGATATGTGCCCTGTGCGTCTAAGAACATGCCATTGGGATCGTTCTGTCACCATGTTAGCCAATTTACCATTCTGATTTCTAGTCATTCGGATGTGGACAATGACGGCGCCAGTCTTGACACTCTGGATAGCTGTTCTTCAAGATGGGTGATTTGCAATTCATGCACAACATATCCGATGGCCATATCCAATGACGCTTACCATGAAATCAACGGGCGGGCTGTAGTGAACCTGCGGCCGCAGGGCACCAGTATAATCACCACTGATTGGTTTGCCTGTTGGAACAGTGGGTTCGACATAGGAGGAAGTGGAGCTCTGGGCACACACTTTGCATGCCAGAGCGACAATTGAGACAAGAGAGGATACAAACATCTTGCTTAGGAGATTGATGCTCAAGGTCCAAGACTTGAGCAAGAAGAGCAGCAAACAGCTGCTCTATTTGAGCAGAAGAAGCCAACGCCTAACGGCATCTCGTCATCTAAAAAAAATGACAATGTCCCTGAATTAGAGCTCCCACTACTTCCCCGCATCGTCTCCGCATGCTTCTTGGGGTAAGCACCGAGGGTAGCTTGGGCGCGAGGGCCGATGGCACGGGAGTAAGAATGGCCCTGATGGTTAGCCTTTGTATTTGGACTGCCATGAGCCGCTGACGCAACGTTTAGGGACAAACAAGAGTCTGGTGCGGGGGAGGATGGAGGAATGGGGAAAAGTGAAAACCCCGCTTCAACCCGACCCGTCGCTGTTCAACCGGCAGGCTTCAAGCGCAGCAATCATGATTACAACGGACCATCCCAACATGGGCCAAAATCTTGACCCGAGTGATATCTTAAGAACCTTTTGATTGCCTGATGCTAATCTTAGCCATTTCTAAGACATATCAAGGAGGGCGTGATTGGAAATGCCCAGTCCTGGTGCCGATAGAAATCCCCAGCCCTACAACCCGCTCGCTCTTAGCAGCCTGTATGTAGTAACGCATCGTCCAAGGAACCAGAGAGAGGCTCCGTTCGTAAAAGACTTGTACTTTCTCCAGATCGTGCAAAAATGGGCGAAACACTTCCAGCCTTGTCGATTGCGATTCTGCGCTACCCTCGCTGATCTGATACTTGCCCCATTTTCCGAATGCGTGCATAATCACTCAGGCGTACGAGGTCCATAAACGATGATGAAAATCCCTTCCTCCACTCTGTTATAAGACGATCGAGAGCTCGTGCCTGTTCAACTTCTCTTCGTCCAGCTTCGGAAAATAAGGCACCATGGCGTCTGCGCTTTGAACATACATGTCGTTCATCACACGCCAGAAGGGTTGGCGTACTCTTCTGGCAGGGTGAAAGAGTCCGGCCATAACATAATTCATCGTAATACCTGTGCCGACGGCATTTCGACATCCGTCAATAGCTTCCACAATGCGGTCCTGCGTTTGCTCAGCCATTGTGCAGGAGCAGGAAGGGGCAAGATACTTACGATAACGTGAGGGGAGGTCTCGAACAAGTTTGGCCACAGTAAGTTCATTAAGTGGATACAGGCATCCTCGCAGCCAAGTCCGACAACCCCTAATGCCATGTGCTTGACGACGGAGGCCGCCGTCTGTCGGTGAACTTGGTCCCGATCGATAAGAGCGTCTTCAAGAAGGGGAGTTATGGCGTAGACGTAGTCTTTAGCCATCTCACCTATATACTCCATTAGAAATGATAGGCTCTTCAAGACACCGTTCTGTCTATACGATGTTGTAGTCAGCATCTCTCTTGGACAGGAAATCAGAAGAGATTTTGACGTACACGTTAAGTTCAGGGACTCTGTACTCGTTCATGAGGGCTGGAAGTACGGTGAAGGGGGCGCAGGTCTCTGCAACGATGCCAATGGCAACGGCGGTACAAACACGCGACTGACGTTCCTGAACTCGGAGGTTGTTAAGCAGCGTTGCAAGCACGTCTTGGGGACCTATTGCCTTCGCAATAAACCCGAAAGTATTGTTGGCGGCACGACGAATGCCTTTTTTGTGAGCTTTGAGCATGTCCAGGAGTTCAAAGCAGATTCTCATCCATTCCCGGGCGTTGACACTCTCAGGTCCTCTATCGGCGATACGACCAACAAGATCAATGGTGTTCTCTTGAACCTTCTCGTGACGGTTACGTAGGATGGGCGTCAGACGCGGCAGGAGATCCTTGATTGAAGGCTGCATAGAGTTGATACCGACAACGGTAACGATTGACCGTAGGGCGCCTAGGATGGAACCTAGCACCTCAGGATACTCTTCACCAAGATATTCGTAGAGCACTATGCCTAGTTTTGACATCAGCTGGTCCTCGCCACATTGCTTCATTACCATTGCAATGCGTGAGATCAAGTCAGCAGCCTGCTGGCGGACGGTGGCGGACTTGTTGTTCAGCCTCCATAATATAGTGCTAACAATTTGGGGCAAGTATGGTTTGCATCGAGTGCCAAGGGCATTGACAACGGTTCCAAATCCGTTTAGCATGACGATGTCCTCAACGCTCTGCTCTTGAAAGGAGTGAAGGACGCCGTCAATCAAGCGTTCTTCAAGTCTTTCTCCGATGTCCGCTGCGCCCAGGGATGCTATCACTTTTTCGATGGTCTCCAGTGTCATCTTGCGGTATGCTTCACTCTCATCTTTCAAATTGCCCACTATCCTTTCGACTATTTCACTTACGCCCACTTTTTGTCCCAGGTCAACAGTGGTCTCTACCACCTGGCGATAGTTCCTCTTATCGAGTGCCATGCGGCGTACCCAAAAAGATTTGAAGAACTCGCTTAGGACGTGCTCCTTGAGATAGCCAGCAGTGACACCGTCTGTGCCTGAACACTGAGAGACAACCTTAAGGACAACCTTTTTCATCTCTTCATCTGGTGACGAAAACTCCCGAAGCAGGATTTCCATAATTTGGCTTGTGTAGTAATTGGCGTATTCTTCGTCCATCAGAGGTATAATGTAGCCCACGGCCTTGAGGAAGCCGGCCAGCCCTTTCCCTCTTTGCTTTCTAAGATGTGTGTTAGTAGTGAACAGATATATATCTGATGACAAAATAAAAGAGAAGCTCGCGGGTGACACGAGAATTGGTCCATGCCAAAGCGCAGAGAGCGCCTGATTTTGGTGGGTCTTCTCGCTCTGAATGGACCAATTCTTGTGTCTCCTGCGAGAGAAATGGCGAAAAGAAGGAAAGAGCGTACCTGGCCCCCGACCACAGAGGATTTAGTATCTCATCGAAGCTTTCGATACCGTAGGGGTTGGCTGCTTCTGCCAAAGCAGCTATTGCCAGACTGGTGACAGTACGCACTTTGGCTTGTTCATCACTAAGATTTCCACTAATACATTCCACGAGTCCCGCGAGGTGAGGCAACACAGCGCAACCCATAAGGATTGGTATCTGCTGGACGATCTTGACTCCGGTATGCCTGGCTTGCCAAGACTTTTTACTTCGGCATACAGCACGCAAGAATGGCAGAAGAGCTGGGATGCCAAGAGCCGAAGCGACTACAGCGAACGCACGGGCCGTGGTATTCCTCACTATCGATGTCAGCTTTTGTCTTTCGATTTTAGCATCGTGACTCTACTCACCATACTCATCAACATGGTCGATATCTGGACGCATGACCGAGATCTGCAAGGTTGAAAATTAGCATGGTCATTCAGGATACGCGAGTGAGAAACGGCATACCATGTGTGCCAGCCCAGCTGCCTTGCTAAGATTGGATATGATTTCACGGCCTTCCACGCGAGCGTAGTAATCCTGATCTATAAGTAATGGTTCGATCACCACAAGGATCTTGTGTACGTATGGGCGAACAAGTTCGTCGAGTTTGTATAGAACACGGTCAATGACCTTGACCAGTAGATGTCGTTCCTGGTCTTCAAGGGTCTTCTCCATCAGAAGAGGAAGAATCTGGTTGAAAAGAGGACCAGCGCCAAATTGGCGAGCATTGTCCGTTAATTGACGTAGTGCAGTCTTTCGCATGGGCGGCGTTCCATTCTTGACTTTCAGTAGCAGCCTCATGATCTTCCTCTCCTTCAATTCTTCTACCGACATGGTATTTTCGTCTCCACCATCAACCAACTTCCCAAAATATGCCATATCTTCAGCTTTAAAGAATTGTAGATCTCCAACCCCAGGTATCTCCGTGGGCAACTGCTTGCCCATCGCTCGTGCACTCTCCGGCTCTTGCATCATGAATCCTCCAATCCCACTGGAACTGGCTACAGGCGCTGGTGTGCTCATGAGCTTTCGGGCAGGTGTTCTAATTGGAGCGTACCCAGGAGGCGGATCCAAGACCTTATAGCCTTCGCTGGGTAACATCATGTCCAACTCCTCATCTGACAACGGAGCATTCCGTGTGGATATGTCGGTACCAAAGGTGGTCGGCATCATGACCGCACCTGATTGAGATGGATGCATTGGAGTGGCAAGCCCTTGTTGGCCGACTGGGGTGGCATCACTCAGAGATGGTGCTTGATCCCAGCGGGATCTTCGTGGAGTAGCATCAGCTGCAGCTCCCCCAGGCACCGGAGTTTGGTCCCATCGAGATCTCTTTCCTTTTCCATCTGCTGACCCTGGAGCTGGAGTGCTCTCATCTGCGACATCCCATCTCTGCTTCCTCTTCCTCCCAGTAGCCACGGTGACTGTTGAGCCTGCCTCCTTGTTCTCCTTATCACTGCTGTCTTCGTGCTTCAGCGTAGCCTGATGTTCAACGATCCCGTTTTCTCCCTTTTCGTGTTTCTCTGCTATGAGCTTCTGCACCCGTTCTTCTTCTCTTTCGATATCTCTAGCCGCCATTAGCTCGCGATAGGTTTGACCTTCATCCTCGACTCCTGCTGCAGAGTTTGCTGCGAATGCATCCGCTCGTTTTGGAGTGAGGGGACCGCGGTTGAAACGCCGCTTCTGATAGTCAGTCTCCCGGCTTGCTACGCTGGCCTGTTTCTCTCGCCCAAGCAGAATATCCTCTTCCTCGACTCCAGCTCCCGAAGCGAACTCATTCATCTGGGCCTTTGTAGCCGTGTATTGGCCGACCAGCCGCCTGCTATTATCTGCATCTGGCATCTCATCATCATCTCCATTGATTGCTATCGATGTATCGTAGCCTGTAAACTTGTCGCCTCCATTGCGGTCGTAGAGCTCGGTATCGAAGCTCTCCGTCAGGGAAGCCTTCGTCGATGAGTCAGTTCGCTGGTTGGAAGGGTCGAAAGTCTTTGAACCTTTCTTTCCAGCAGCGGCAGCGTTGCGCTCTTGCTGCAGCCTCCGAACCTCTTCAAAGGCTGCGTCGGACATGGTGTGCGGCTGTAGAGTACCCGGGAAGCCGCCGAGAACAGTGAAAGTGAGAAGATGACAAGATTCAGTGGTTGTGAGTGCGGAGCTCTCTGAGAAGATGGTGAGTCGTATGGTGAGAGGGCAACGGCAAATTCGGGCCGCGATCACGTGCAGTTGATGTGGACAAGGCAAGTGTAACCGAACGATTACCTACGATGATATACCAATTGCAGTGCAAGTCCGTAGAAGTAGTCGTTTCACAGTATTTACTTCGAATAATCTCGAGCCGCAGAAAAGTGGGTTGTTTGTTCATGGAAGCTGCAAAACGGCTGCTTTACGCTTGGTATATAACGTTCTTCATCATCCAGATGCCCTTGTTAGATGTCCATGAATCCCTTTGAAGAACAGCTGCCTTCACAAATTTAATGCCAAGCTCTTCTAGATTATATCGAGGACCCATATTCAAATCCAATGATGAAGATTTTTGACTCCAGTGAAGGATGACTACATGATTGCACGTTGAGTTTATGACAGCTGGCGGATCGCTCCCTGTCTCTTTTTCCACAGGTCTTACCTTCAATGGCAACAGCTTGAGCTCCATCTTAAGCAGAAACTTTCAATCATAGTCTTAGATCTAGTAAGGCGTTCTTTTTGGCCATCCCCACAGTCAATCTCGTCATAGAATAGAAAACGCGATTGTCATGATGGAGATGTAGAGAGATAGAGTATCAATCTTCAGTAAATTTGCTATTGCATCAGTGTCAGCTGATCTCAGCCATAAAACGGTCCTATGTGTGGCAGAGGAAAGGGTGTCGAGAACCATATTCATCCATCTAAAATACATGAAAGGAGATCACCCTCCCAGTGTAGTGGCTGGGAAATCTCCCTGGTGAGCACCCTGCGTCGTATCATGGCAAAGTTTCCGGTCTACCTCCATGGCTGTACCACGACTCCCGTGGTGTATGGGAGCTCATGAAATCCATGTTCGATTATTGACTGAAGCCCTCCAGAATTCCTTACCACGCACCTACTTCAAAATTTTCCTTTTAACACATTAGTGTCAATCTCCGTGCGACTTAGGCCAGCAAGCTCACCTCTGAGAAATATGTCGTGACCACAGTCCTGTCTGCAAACTTCCTTCCTGCAAGAGCTTGCAGGGCCTTCCGTGCAGACTCCGGAGTGTCATACTTGACGTAGATCTTGCCGACACCATTAGATTGTCTGCTTCCACCACTTGGCCGGGGAACCTTCATCTCGAGCACCTCGCCATACTTGTCGCATTCTTCCTTTACATCTACGCAGATTTCTAAAACAGGTCAACATCAATGCTGGGCGTCAGTAAGATTTCACGAACCTTCGTAATCCTCGTTGTCAATGAGCTCCTCCGGCGTAACCATGTTGAGTAGCTGTAACACTCTGCCCTCTTCCATATCGTTTGATGTAGTGCCTGCAAGCATGGACATTGCGTTGACACCCATTTCGAGGCCAGCAGCCTGCGTGACACCGATACTAGCTCGTTGTACTTTGAGATGTTTATCACCTAGCTCCATCCCATTGAGACCCTCCACAGCAATGTCCGTGGATGCTGGATCTACGTACTCACAGAATGCGATGCCCTGTTACAAGTTCAGTGCCATCTCTTTGTTAATGTCGAGCGACTCACCCTAGACTCCTCGGTACTATTGTCTTTGACCAGGACAAAGGCCTTGAGCTGTCCAAAAGCGACCAGCAGTTCAATGACTTGTTCATCGGTCAGGCTCACCAATAGATTTGCAATGCTTATTTTGTTTGGTGTATCTGGTACCACAGGTGAGATCACTCCTTCTTGATACTCCTCGTCAAGATCGACCGAGGGTACAATGTAGTCCTTCGGTCTTCTGATCGATAAACCCTGGGATCCACCATTCGTTGTACCGTTGGACGTCTCCATGTTATCATTGTCCTCCATCATTATGCCATCAGAAGCAAGAGCTATAGTGGCCTCCGAGGGATTCTTGAATTCTAGAAGTGCGAAGGAGCGGTCTTTGGATATCTGGGCTGAGATACAGGGATCAGCAGATGACACCACGTTGAGCCCATTGAGTTGTAAGTTGAAGAAGTTGATGATGCTTTCGTCAGTAGCAGACGGAGGGATATTGTGAACGAAGAGTCGTTTCGATTGGCGGGCATTCGATGGCTTCAGAGCTGCATTGCCAGCAGAGCCGCTCGGCTGGTTCATAAATGCCTGCAACCGGCTTGGGTCCATCGGCTGTTGCCGAGGTGCACCTGGCAGTGGGAACATGCCTGGGTAGGCGTTAGTTAAAAAAATTGTTGGTCATATGGCGCCTCAATCTCTCACCTGAAAGTTTCGCCTGCTCTGCTGTTACGTTCTCGTAGCCCGGTGGTTTAATATCCCACTGTGTCAATCTCCTCTTTCTCTCGGTGACAGGTAAGGTATCAGTCAAATCAGGCGTAGGCTCCTTCTTTTTGGGGGGAGGACTGGCGCTCTTCTTTCTACCTCCCATCTGCATTGCAAATTCGTCTCGATCGTTCCTTGGAGGTCCGCGACCACCCCCACCTCGATCTCGGTCCATGCGGCCCTCGAAAAGATCTCTGTCTCTTCTCGGTGGGCGGTCAAAGTCATCACGCCTAGAATCGCGTCGTGACGATCCACGATCATCTCTGTCACCTCTATCGCCCCTGCCTCCTCGATCGCCTCTATCGCGATCCCAAGCTCTATCATCGCGACCGCCATCTCGACCATAGCGGTCTTCACGCTCACGGGCACGGTAGTCACGGCTGGAAGAGTAGGAGTCTACGTCTGGTTCGCGCCGCCTTGAGTCACGATCCCGATGCCTGGGTGACCTTGACCGCCGTCTGTCACTGCCTCGATGATGGTCTCGATCCCTATCTCTCCGATCGTCCCTTGAAGACTGTGCCATAAATCGGTCAGTGGGAATGTCTCAAATCATAGAATTGAAGGCTTACGTAGTGGTCCCTTGAGGAGCCGTATCTTGAAGAATCTGCGCCGGTTAAATTTCCGGAATCAGGCTCGTGCTTGCGAATCCTTGGAAGAGCGTTGGTTGATGCCATACCTCCTGGTGTCTGGCCCTGTCAGTACGTGTGCAAAGGTGTTATAGTCGCTACATTCAGTGCTCCTTCTTCACGCAAGGCTGAGAAAATTGTCCTACTGACAGACTGAGCTAATAATGTATGATTTGGCAGTGAACGAGGCTGTAGTAGGCTGTCAGTATTCCAAGGGATCCATGTCTCTCGAAGTGAGGAAGATGCGGGAGGAAAATTTCAGGCTAAGAGCTTCGTAGTCTAGTGTGAGTCGGCATAACGGCCGCCCGACGCGTCCGTTATCCAACTGTCGAGGCCTACTGGACTCTCCGGAAAGCAGTGTGCAGTCATGGGGATCGAGCGTGCTTTACAATGGCGCCAAATTCCCGTAAGCCTAGCAGAGCTTTGCTTAGACACCACCCTACGTTGTGGACAGTCGTTCAGGTATGTCAACATGTATGCATCGCTACTTGTTTCTAATCAAAGCACTCTAGATGGAGGAAGTCAGACGAAATTTGGTCTTGTGCTCTTCACGGACGTATCCTTTCCTTGCGCCAGGACGATACACACCTTCACTACACAGATGAAGTCTCAGAAAACTTGCAAGCGCCGTTGACACCTCCTTCAGCGCCAAACGTCCAGAACGATTCGTCACCTAAGGACGATGATACTGAAGCATTGGTGCATCACTATCTCAATCTTGGCCCGAATTTGACACAACTGTATGAGCAATGGTCTACGGCGGATACAAACTTCAAGAAGAAGGCTCCCAGATTTACTGGCGTACGGATACTGAAGCAGGACGCATGGGAGACATTGGTTGGATTCATTTGTAGTAGTAACAACAACATTATAAGGATATCTCAGATGGTGAGCCCATAATCCAGATATGCGCCGTCGCAGTGTGGCTGCTAACAGGAGAATTTCTGGCAGATGGAGAAGTTGTGTCTGCACTACGGCCCCCTTATTGGTTACGTGGACTCGAGACCATTGCATGACATGCCTGCACCTGCCGCCCTTACTGATCCCAGCGTCGAAGCGCACCTAAGACAGCTCGGTTTTGGATACAGGGCCAAATACCTACACCGAACAGCTGTTATGGTATCTAAAGAGTACGACCAGGGTTGGCTTGATAGCTTAAGGAATCCTGAGAGCCCTGTATTGGGTACGAAGCTTTCTAGCGCCGGTGAAATGCTGCCTGGAGGGAGAGGAGGATATCGAACAGCGCACGAAGAGCTCTTGTCGCTGCAAGGAGTGGGCCCCAAGGTTGCTGATTGTGTATGCCTGATGGGCCTTGGATGGGGAGAAGCTGTCCCCGTAGATACACATGGTATGTCACGCTTTGGGATACATAGCCTTATTTCAGAACTCTGGTCACTAAGAAACCAAATGCAGTCTGGCAGATTGCCCAGCGCGACTACAAATTTGGTAAGGGTAAGCATAGTAGCTTGACAAAAGCCACGTATGACGCAGTGGGGGACAAGTTCCGAAGCTTGTGGGGCAAAGAGGCTGGCTGGGCACATAGTGTCTTGTTCACTGCTGACCTTCGGGCGTTCTCTGAAAGACTTTCAGCCAAGGCCGAGGTGGCGGATATCAAGCCAAAAGGAGCCAGTACAGTCCTCACAGAAACTCAAGTGAAAAGCGAAATCTTGACTCCTGTCAGTATCAAAAGAGACAGCATCAAAAGAGAGTTCGAGGAAGATAGGAAACCTTTGATTGCCGTGAAGGAAGTGGGGAGGAAGCGCAGGCGCAACGCATAGTCATAGGATTCCCGTTGCAATGAAGAGAATGCTCTCCTGCAGCACCACTTCACCTTGCCCAATTTCCTCTTCGATTTGAACTCAGACGCGAATCTGTGTTTGGCTAAGGTTATTCCGAGCTGGAGCTATCCTATATGCTGGGATGAGCACAGTGTGGGTACGGTACCTTCAGACAGCGGATACCAATGAAGGCGTACCAGATCGTTTCTAGGTTGAAGCGGGAGACAATCATAGGCCCTCCGGCTCCAGCTTGAGCCAACTTTACACGATGCACACCAATAAGGACTGTACCTTACTGCTGTCAGGGCAGTGCAACGTCAGTCCCTAACATTTTCGACCTGATGAGGAAGGAAGATAGCTAAAAGGGACAAGGCGATTCCGTGATCAGCCACCATAAGTTCCTTAAAGGCGGGATCTGTTGTGCTCCCGATACGAGGAATGCGAAGAATGCTTGTTGTTAGCTACAAAGCACCCCATCAATGTTGACGGATAGAATGTGCTTGATAGAACCGATCTGTGGGTTGGAGAGATAGAATTGCATAACTTAGTATTTTGCGATTCAATCTCCGTCCACGGTGCATGTAAAATTGAAGGCCCGAGGTCTTCGCATGCGATTGGTTGAAGGTGGTACGCTAGTGGAACAAGTGGCCTGCATGGCCCATGGCCAAAATAATCCTAGACTCGGGAACTCTCCTCACTTCACGCCCGCCCTCTCTTGTCATCGACATCACGACCTCGACACGACTGTCAACCCTCTTTTTCGCGCAGTAGCAGGTTCCAAAGTGAGACACAGTGCATAAGGTCACTGTCGCTCGCTTGCTTTGAGAGGGGGCTTGATGCATAATACACTTTTGACACGCCAACCCCCTAAAGGTCGCTCGCATCCTCATATCCGCAAACCTGGCTTCATAGCAACCACCTATCCATCAACCGTCGTCTGCGAGCAATGAGATATTCCTCGTTGTTTGGCCCGACCGCGGCTGAACTCGCCTTCCTCATACAGCTATGGCCGATCATGACTCTGGTCCGGCCGACGCAAGGAGTCAACTTCACCTCAATTCCCTTGACGAACCTCAACCTTCGTGATATGGGCCAAGTAGCTCTTCCAGGCAACTTCGACTCGATATCATTGTACACATATCAGCAGCAAACGGAGAATGCATTCAGCACTAATGGGACCCAATCCCTCATCACCCAATTACCTAATGGAGACTTTGCAACAACGGCTTCAGCAGATGGATACATAAAGGCGATGTGCCCGTTCGTAATGCATGACGGAACTTTTGCAGGAGTGATAGTCGGGGGCAATTTTACCAGCTTAGGTGGCGCGGAGGCTCAGGGAGTTGCGATGTACGACACGAAAATCGGAAAAGTTACGCCTCTCCCAGGTCTTACTGGTTCGGTCAATGCGATCCTGTGCGATCAAGCGACGAACACTGTCTACGTTGGAGGAGAGTTCAGGGGTGCAAACTCGACAAATGCTATCGCTTGGGTTGGGATGTCAGGTTGGGCTAACCTGCCCTTTGAAGGATTCAACGGACCTGTCAATTCGATCGTCATGGGCTCAAACGGGCATATCATCTTTGGCGGGTCATTCACTGGCCTGGGAAATTCGACTACCACTACCCCGAATCAGAAAGATCAACAAATTATCAATATTTCATCTGCGAACATTACAGCAGTAGGTACATCGACCACGGCTGGCTTCAGTAATGCATCCAATATCGTATGCAAGACCAATGGCCAGGACGGTCCCAATAATACTTGGCTTTTGTCAGACGACTCCTCAGGCTCTTGGACAGCAGCTATGAATTTTGGGTATGAGCCAAGCTTGCTCAGAATCTGGAACACTCATCAAGATGGTCGTGGGACAAAGACGTTTCGATTCACGGCTATACCACTCAATGGGATTATGAACTTCACCTACACTGACCCTGATACTGGCGAGGAAGGACTGTATTGCGATGCTCGATGCCCTCTATCGTCGAACAAGTCTGTTCCATATCAAGACTTCCGATTCTGGAACATCGTAGGCATGAGCGCATTCCGGATCGACATTTCGGATTGGTATGGTCAAGGAGGTGGGCTTGACGGAGTGGAGCTTTTTCAAAATGGTACTGTTTGACGAAATTCATTGGTAGTATCACGCTAACAGCTGTAGATATATTTGCCTATGCTGTAGATAGTCTCAATGAGCCTGCCTGTGCAAATATCGGATTTGGCTCCGAATCTACAGCTACCGGTCCCTGGACCGTCACGCCGTCTGCTTTGAGCAATTCGGAATACTTGACTGCTGCAAATATCAGTGGGTCAGGTACTAATACTACCGCGGTCTCTGTGCTGTTCGAGCCGGATATCAAGCAGAAAGGCAATTACAGTGTGACGCTATTCACACCGGGCTGTGTACAAGACAACAGCTGCAATACTCGCGGTATAGTCAATGTGACTGGAAATTATTCAAGCACTGGTCCATCAGTTGCCCCCATACTAATTTATCAAACCAACAACTACGACAAATATGATACAATATATCAAGGCCCCGTCGACGTGAATAGTGACGGGTTCCGGCCTTCAGTCACGCTCACCCCCTCATCCAACCAAAAGGATGGCTTCTCTATTGTGGCGCAACGAGTGCAATTTTCGATCGGCAATTCCACTGGTGGCCTCAATGGACTTTATGAGTTTAATCCGAACTTGAACACGCTAGATACAGACTTCTCAAACTCAACCATTGACCAGGCCGGCATGGACTTGAGCCAGAGAGCAATTATCAAGAGTATTGCGGTGCTGAATAATATCACTTACGTTGGTGGCAACTTCTCCGATACTAACACTGGCTTCGAAAACATCTTCTTCATGGGAAGCGGCAACTCGACTGCGTTACCGAACGGAGGGCTTAATGCTGAGGTGATGACCATTACCGCATACGAAGACTTGCTTTACGTGGGAGGTAATTTCACAAATACCGTGAACGGGACCATCACTGGACTCAATAACGTCGCCGCCTACAATACTAGCAGTCAGAAGTGGCAACCCCTGGGTGCAGGTGTTAGCGCAACGGTTTACTCCATCGTCACTTTAGAAGTCAACGTCACTACGAACCAGCCAGAGGTCTGTGTCACTGTCAACGGATTCTTTGACCAGCTTGATGCCTTCGGTCCAAATACGGCAGTCCCAGTCTCCGGATTTGGGGTATGGGTCCCGTCACGTCAGAATTGGTTACAGAATCTCAAAGTCCAGTCTCAGGCAATCACTGGGCAGCTCAGTACCATGACCAACGTGACCGGATCCACTCCTCTTTTAGCGGGAACCTTGTCCTCGCAAGACATGTCAGCTGACGACGCTGTCTACCTTACCGGGAATCCTACGGCCATCAGTTCCCTCAAAGTGGGGATCCAACCGCAGCAGATTGGGCCACAGACCCGCAAGCGAGCAATCAGTGGGCAAAACGTTACTGGAGCTGTTACGGGCCTGTTTTATGCCCCAAAATCTCCTGGGGGTTTGAACGTCACGGTCCTGGGGGGCCACTTCACAGCTACAGCTAGCAATGGATCAACCATAGATAACCTGGTTTTCCTCAACAATACTGCCACCAGCACAATCACTGGTCTAGCTTCTGGCCTAGATACAGATTCAGCTTTCTTGGCTCTTGCAACGTCTAACACTGTCTTATATGCTGGTGGAAGTGTTACGGGGAAAGTCAATGGTGGCAACGTCAACGGTCTTATCGCCTACGATCTTGGATTAGCAGACTATTCATATCCACAGCCGCCGCCTTTCGCTGGCGACAATGTTGCGGTCAACGCTATCACTGTCAGGCCCAACAAAAACCAAGTTTATGTCGGCGGCAGCTTCAATACAGCCGGATCACTTCCCTGCCCTGGTGTTTGTGTCTTTGAAAACGGTCAATGGAACCAGCCAGGGAGTGGATTTGGTGGTAGTGTCTCGGCGTTAACCTGGCAAGGCACCGACACACTACTTGCCGGGGGTAACCTGACAATCAACAATAATGCGACGTCGTTGGCCAATTACGACACCGCGAAAATGCAATGGACAGCATTGAATGGAGCAGCTGATAACGTTCCAGGCCCCGTAACAGCATTGGCGCCTGCCAACAATGGTGCCTCTGAATTCTGGGTTGCCGGCAAGAGCATCAACGGATCTGCCTTCCTCGTGAAATACGATGGCAGTTCTTACCATAGCGTTGGTGACATGCTGGGCAAGCAAACAACCATCCTAGGATTGTCCATGCTGGAACTCGGCACTGGTCATGATGACAACGATCTCATCCCTAGTGGTATGATACTTCTCGTTACAGGCCAACTCAATCTACCTGCTTTCGGCAACGCTTCTGCCGCACTCTTCAACGGCACCACTTTCTCCCCATTCATACTTTCTACCTCACGGAATAGTGCCGGAAGTCTATCCCAGTTATTCTCAGAGAAAACAATCAATTTCAAGGCAGCAGGTATGTGCACGGCCTAATATACTGCAAATTGTAGCTTCTTGGCTAATTTCCCAGCAGGTGGTCACATGGCCGTCGGCTTTGTCGTACTAATCGCTCTAGCATGTGCTCTTGGTGCCATATCCCTTCTTGTCGTTGCGGGCATTCTCATCGAACGTTACAGGCGTAATCACGAAGGCTACACTCCAGCGCCGACGACCTACTTCGACAAGACGAGCAACATGGGACGCATACCGCCGGAACATCTCTTTGGTCGGCTGGGACAGAGTAGACAGCCGATGCTCTAAGTTTTGCGAATCTTAGCGACCTTACGAACTTGATACCCACTCATTACCGCATGGCATTTCCTTATCGGCGTCTTCCAGCGATGGCGTTTTGGGATACTTTTCATCTTGGCTGTACAAATTACTTACCTAATGCTGGTCCGCCGCTCCCAGGAAGAGAGTAGCACAGGCGGTAATGTTCTAAAGGCAGGTGGGAATTGCGTCATAATCTCTGCCTAAATGGACGGGCTTCCATATGGCGAAGCCACGACTACAGTTTTATCATATTCTTCGAGAGAGACAGGGAGAGTACCATCACCGTTGTCCTAGTTGACAGTCTGTTCCGGTACTTAGCGGCACCAGAGCGTTCGCGTTAAGTAGCGAGGATATAGTGGAGAAATGAGTATATTTAGACAATATCTCAAAACTATTCAAATCATCTCGTCACATCCTTTGCGCCTCTCAAGCTTTTCACTCTTGCAGGGCCCGAGCATCGCCGGTAAGAATGTCGCCGATGGAAGGAGTCCCCCATGAAGTACGGACCTATTGTCCATTCGAGAGAATCCGTCCAAGAAGCAACCCTTCGCACCGGTCCGCAAAATAAAACTAATGTTTCAACATAGGGGACGGCCCTGGTGAAAAGACTCTCCAAACTTGTTTCTCTTGTTACAAATTCATCGCTGAAGGAAGGTTATGCTATACCATATACTATCGGCTCCAGTGTATTGCACTTGTAAGGAAAGGTTGCATCTAGAAGGAGCATTGCTTGTGATACCACACCCGACTGAGACATCACTGACTCTTGGGATACCACAAGAAGTCACCAAGCTATCGGAAATGTCACGATGCATTGCTGGGCCCACTTTATCAATGAGACTCGGGCATCGAATTCCTTGATCTTTAATATGTCTCTACAAGCGCATTGGCATAGTAATGCGTAGGCGGACATAACCCAGGACAAGCAACGCTACTGATATAGTTTACGGTCAAGATCCCCGCCTCTGCTGGGTCGTTGCTATCGCTCAAAGGGACACTGCCACACGTCTGACAGCCGTGATCGCTTAACTGCTTCAGCTTTCGCTTGATAACAGCCCCCAGAATTCCATATGTGGCAACATTGCCCTCTACGTGGATGGGGAGTCAGTAGTGCCTTTTCAGGACGATCTCAATATTCTGAGCTGTACGATAGCATAGCGCCCGAGGTAGATGTCTTGCTACCACAATCCTTGCCTGTTTTGGGGAATAGGGAACCGGAAAACTACATACGAGTGAAGGCGCAGATGCCGCCGAGCAAAGACTTGCCCTGCGGTAGACATACGATGTGGGCGTTTGGTTGGTAAATGTCGGTATCGTTTAGTGGACCGCAATCGAAATCGGTGTACTGATGGCAATCAGGCCGGCCATTGACGATTGACAGCATGATGCCTATGTAGTCGAATGCTAGGTCATGAGTTGGACAGAGACTACTGCCACGGCAGTTGATGCCGAGGGTGTGGTTGAGCCCGGTGGAATTCGAGACGGCATTGAGCGTAATGAGGTTCGAGGCGCCCTTGACAGGCTGAACAAGATATTTAATGCATAGAATAAGGAGAAAGCCACAAGGGCTGAGAGGAGGGAGGGAACGGCACAGGAACATGATGCTTGTCTGTTGAATAGGCTGAAGGCTCGAAGACAGTGGCAGAGGTGGACACAGCGGGAAGCCAGCGTGCTACCAATAGAGTAGGTAGCTTGCAGGCCTCTCAGAGAGTCAGAGGGTCGCGTCGGCCATGAGAAGGTTTATCAACAGGGACGATGCTTCTTGCACGATGATTGGAGCGACGTTTAAGCTTAGCTTGATACACGCAGAGTATTGCCGCTGACGCTTACAAGCCCAAACAAACAGACCCGTACCAGTCAGGAGTTAAATCAACAACGTTCTCCACAAGTCAGATTCTTCTTACAAGCATGTTGTAAGCGCACCTCATGATTCGTCTCGTGATTTGGCCGATCACGGGAATTGGGGTTTCGTTCATTTCATTTACTACTCCCTTTCGCACTCTCAGGCGTCAGCTCGATGAACGAATTACATCTGAAGTGGCATCCTGAGGCGCTTGTATGCAGGACGGGAGGGCTGAGAAGACAACTGATCAGCTCCTAGGATGGGATATTCGTCTGACCTGGTGGTGCCTCTGGCCTGGACCGTTCTTCCGCGGCCGGATGCTTGCTCGAAAGGAGTGAGCTGACAGCGATAAGCGCAAGTCTGACCAACGGCAGCTGCATAAAGAATCCTACAGGAATCCATGATATAGTGTGGGCTATTTTGGAAGGATGGACGCGACATTCAAATAAAGAATCTCATGGTGCGATCCCACACGTCATGCGTAGAATAGTCCAAGCTGCATGTTGGTGGTGGCAAAGCCGTCGCGCCGTCGCAACGGAACAGCCCTGTGGCCCAGGGACAAGTCAGGCAGCCACCTGCCCCACCTCCCCTATGGAGCAGCCAAAAGTTGCCCCAAGTATCGGGCATGGTCGAGGGGTGGCCAATAGGCTTCCCCAGGGTCCTCAACGCTAATTTATAAGCTGCATGTTGGCCGCTGACCCCGGCGCAGCTAGAGGAATAGACGCCGTCCCAAGATCCCAGCCATCTTCCATCCGCCACTCAGACGATGCAAGTCACTCATTGCGCCTTAGCTCCCTCCACCGGTCACTCCTAGTCTAGACCTCTCAGAGCACGCGAGGCCTGCAGGCACCGGAGCGCCTTCTTTCGCACGCTCATCTCATCCCAGCTTGTCCATTTCTCTCCTCATTGGCCTCGTCAATGGTCCACATGGTCGGGCCGAGGAGATCGGGGAGGGATCCATCGCTCTCGATATGGCAGTTCTGAACATCGCACTTGCAATATGATCCTGGTCTCCGGCGTTGACTGGCTGCCACACCATGCGTACGAGTAACCGCGATCCACCTGGGATGGCCCTTACCTCCAAATGCAATGCCGTTGGAGCTTGTCACTTCCCCAATAGAGTCATGGCACGCACGGCCAGTACACTGTCTTTCCCTCTCTTTAATTCCCTATCTCTTGCCCTTGTCTCTGTCCAAATTCTCCGTCTATTACGTGACATCTCCTCGGTATCCTTTGCTTTTCGTGTCCCTTGGTCATTTTCTATATTTTCACACTTGTGCTTGCCTGGACTGCCACGCAGCCTTTCGCCAATTCGTAACATTGGAATCTTGTTGAAACCTTCGTCAATTAGGTCCAATCTAAACCTACAACACTGTAATTTGGAGATAAGTGCGATGTGAGGGTATCAGGTGAAAGATTTGGAGTGTATAAAAGGCTTTGGGGTACCTACCACCGTTCGAGAATACCCAACACCTCCCACTGCCTCAGACGAAAATGGCGAGCGTCCCCAACCCCATGGCAAATATAACGGCGGAGCGTGGTGCTTGCACTACTCCCTTCCTGCAGATGTCGAAATTCGACAGCACCGTGGGGTGTAAGAACTCTATATGGAGATTCACCTCGATACTTTGCTAAAACATCCACAGACCTTCCTGGCCGCTTTTGCGCTCCTGTACCATCCGCCGAGGGCACTGTCCAGTGCTGCCTGCCATGTCCTATAACCGATTGGGTTTACTCTGATGGTGAGTGGTGTGCAAGAATGCTGATGCACATGGCATGGAGTACTGAAGGCGTCCCTAGACTTCGACACTATACCTAAAGCTGCAAGTTGGCTCAATGTCGTGGGCATGGTATGCTCCGTGTCGATGCTTATTACCTACCTCGTCCTGCCGGTGTCGAAGACTAGTCGACATTACCTTACCGTCGGGCTCGTTGTTGCGGTGTGTTTGATGCAGGTAGGAAGTCAGATGCCCTGCGTCCTGGTCATGTCCGCTGACTTTGACAGTTGGGCTTCATAATTCCTCTTGCGGCCGAGCCAGAGCAATGCCATGACGCCATAACCCCAAACGATATGTACTCTAACATGACATGTGCTTTCTCCGGGGCTTTCTTATTATTCGGCGGTTTTGCTGCCATTTCGTGGGGTAAGCTTTCAATGGGATCTACGGAATTACACATGTTGATGGTCGCAGGCTTTCTACGCTCTTTATCAATACATCTACAGATTTGTTGGCAGGTTGTCCCAGGGAAAAAGTTCTTCTGGGGTTCATTACTTGCAGGATGGGGCATACCGGCATTGATCGTAGCGATCGCGCTTCCAGTCACGGGGACATCTTACAGGTTTGGAAATACCTGTCACATCAATCACACAAAAGCGCTCGATGATTATTGGGGCCCTCTACTGGCATTCGCTGCCATCTCGACAGTTTTGCAGTTCGCAACCTTTGGATATTGCATCAGAGTATACATCAAGTCGCTTTTCAACGACAGCAACAACTCTACGTCGCAAGTCAGCTCTCAAGGACTGCCTTCGTATACCTCTCAAGCTGGAAGCGTCAAGACGGTGACGGCAGGGCAAGCCTATCGAAGAGTAAAGAAAGTCATTGCACTACAATGGCGAGGAACACTCATAGTACTCATCATCATCGTGAATGTGGTATTTTTGGCAGTGGTGTTCGTGCAGATGGACAATACGGTCACAGCTGCTATGCAAGATCTTGGAAAAGCTGAGCCGTGGCTTCTCTGCCTAGTCATGAATGGAGGCGACAAAACCTCATGCTTGGGCAAAGTGAAGGCCGCGGGTCTGGTGACAAATGAAGCAACACTTATGGCTGTCTTGATATTGCTTTCGGTACGTATCCGTCGCATCTATGCCATGAGTATTCGACTGACATTGTTGCAGTTGAATGGAATATGGACCATGGTCTTCCTCGGCCGCACCTCCATGCTCATCGGCTGGATCGATCTCTTCCGCAAGACCTTCTCTAAGCGTCACACTGATTTTGTCTCCGTCGACGCTCGCCGCTTTTCCAATTCGCCAAAGACTTACGAGATGATCACCGCTGCCCCACCGCGGACCGCCGACGATACAACAATTAAAGCACCGGAACCCGTCATCACATCGCCCCCACCAAAAGAAGAGTACGGGCTCTCACCCCTCGCACAGTCACCTCGGTCACCATCGAGTCACTATACCAATAGTGTGGACTATTTCGACAAGATTTTGAATGAGTACCAAAGTCCCAATTACGGCAAGGAGGCAGACTATAAAAGTCCGAAATTAAGCTTCTCAAAACCCAGACCACCATCCGCAGGAGGGCCCTTTTCAAAAGAGAATGTCAATACACATAAATCCTTCTCTCCGCGGATGGAACCCGTTCCACAGCCGGGAAGGGATAGCCCGACGAGCACTCACTCAAACCCACATACCAGCAGAGGCAGTGGTCCCAGGTCGTTCTCGCCTGCATACGAGTGGGATCCTACTGCCACGTATGCAAGTCCATCACAACGACACGATCCTTTCAAGCTGTGAAAAGCATGCAACATGTTGTTGTTATAATTACGAACTTATTGATAGCGGTTTCAGAAGCGGGTTGGGGACTTTGACATCTAGCGATTCATAGGAGATGATACCATATAGTGCACACAGCAGGATAGGATCATTGTGGTGCATCACAAGGGAGCATCATGAGGCATTTGGAGTGCATAGCGGGCTCTCATCTGTTAAGATTTAGGAGACCTCAGGCAGGCACCTATGGGCATGAAAAGGCTCAAAAAGAGATTAAATTCATAGGGTTCAGTACCCACATCTAATACCAAAATACAAACTTACTCTGTCCAACTCAATGCCCGAGAAATATTTCTCCTTTGATCTTTTCCAGCGCAGATAAGCGTCCGTGCCTGCCTTCTTTCATGGTTGTTCTCTTTGCGGGTGGAGTCTAGATGGATGACCATGTCCGCTCTAGCCTTTGAATATGAGAGCGTCAGCGCAATCTAACAAGACTCTCCCTTTTCCATCAGGTGCTCGAACGCTTTGGGAAGGGAGGATGATGGTATGTAAGTAAGGTGAGTGAGTAAGTAATATAATGATTAGATGTACGATCAATTGTCCTTGTCGAGTCCCGCGCGTGGGACGTCCCTTTGGGGGCATGGTGGGATATTTTGAGAGGGTAGTTAAAGGGATTGGGTATGTTTGGTTTGAATATGTTTGTATTGAAGTGGATTGGGTTGGGGTTGGGGTATTGATATCTGTTGTAGTCTACCTGGGATCCATCATGGAAACGCTTATAGTCTAGGTACTTCTCAGTCAATGTAATTTACTAGTCTTGCTACATTTCGACGTCAAGAATTACAAAACCTTGGGACTCATTCTACGATAAGTGATATGGCAGGCAAACCTTTTCGCGATCACTCGTACCACCACCTGCACTCGCCATAGCGGAGAGGTAATACACAGAGGTCGACAGCTAAGGTGGCTGTTGTCCGGAATACATCCGGTCCATATCTATCACCACGTTTACCATCCGCCAAGCACCTACTGCGTCCTCTATTGGGATCCACTGAGTCGGCCGGAAGCCACTATTTTCGCGGCGATATTTTCAGCAAAGCACAAGATGGCCACTTTCCAAATGATAGCCAGCTATCGCATAAATGGATGACATGGCCACTCAGATCCTGCCTCGGTGAACTAAGCAGAAACGCACAGTAAGCCCTGGTAGAAAAGATGAGGAAGAGCAGCGAAGAAGATGAGATATCAAAGGCGCGATATTCACAAACGATTTCGCTTGCGGAGTGGCGGCTCACCGTATCGGGCACCAGTCAACTGGTCGATGTGTTTTGCAATCGCTTGAACGCTGCTGAAGTGCTGCCTCAGCTTTACACAAGCGAGGCGTCACGGCGGTGTTTCAATGTGTCCTCTCGAATCTGATGATACACCCTCAAAAGCGATCATTGTTTCTCAGGCGAGTGTAGGCAGCTGAGATTAGTGCGGACTACAGCGATGAGGGTTGAGGATTGATTTGATTGTTGTGATGCGAGCTTCAGTGCATACGAACTCTGCGGTATCGATCGAAACTTACGAGTGCTGGTTGTTACTGGTCGTTACTTGAATTGATACATCTGGAAAAGCGGTGCTGAGAGGCCGAACGGCGATGATATTACAGTGTGATGAGCAAGCTGATGAAGATGACCTCTGGGCGATGTAGCAATTTATTTCGAGGCGCCAGATGCCGTCCCGAGCTTCAATCTGTGACAAGAATTCATTGCTGATCCGCCGACCGCTGAACAGTGCTCAGGCCAGATGAAGCCGAAATGCCGTCTGCGAGATCGAATGCTAACCTCAATCGAACCGAAGGAAAATATGATGATGCTTTTCTGGTATGAAGAGAGACGCCTAGCAGCTGAAGTGTTTCCGAAGATACCTGAGCCGAAGCATGGCGAAAGTACCGAATCAAGCACCGACACGATCTGTTGCACCCCTAGAGCACCGTCGCAGAATCGAACCAGCCATCTTTGCTACAAGCCAACCTGTTTCTGAAAGCATGCGAGAATGATTGATAGGCGTGGGCGCATTTATTTGGCAGAGCGCTCCGCACCTGGGTAGATTAGCGGACCGCAATCAACGACGGGAGTACCTATCATCAGAGCGGTAATCTTGGTCTCTACCTCCACCGTAAGACTCCCGAGACTCTCTTGGAGCATCGCTATAACCCCCAGAGCGTCCACTATCGCGGCCGTAGGACTCGTTTCCGCCACGGTAGTCGTCACCACGGCTGCTGCTGTAGCGATCGTCACGGCCTCCTGAGGCATATCGGTCGATGCCACGAGATCCATAGTCGTCACGACGTCCATATGAACGACGCTCGCGATCATCGTATCGGGATGAGCCACGGTAGCTGTCTTCGTAGCGTCCCCCACCGTATCCACGATAACCACCTCCACCACGACGATCATCGAATCGATCGAAGCGGCCACCGCGAGGCGGACCACGAAAGTCGTCTTCTGTAGGTCGAAATCAGTACCGAAAAAGTAGATGTTTTCAAAATGCTTACCTCGCTTTGGCGGGCCAAAGTACTTTCCGGGGGTTGGTGTCCTAGGACGCGCACGCCTAGCTTTCTCGATACTCAAAGTACGACCCTCGATATTCTCGCCTTGAAGCCCCTCCTTGGCAGCATCAGCTTCCTCCGCGGTGACCATCTTAACGAAACCAAAGCCACGAGACTCTTGGGTGTGAGGATCCTTCATGATAGAACAGCCTTCAACGTTGCCATACTTTTCGAAAAGACGAGAGACTTCGGACTCCGAGAGACGAGGATGGATACCAGTGACGAACAAATTGGAGCCTGGATTGCGAGCGTTCGATTCCCGCTCATCCTGACCACGATCTGGGGGCGGTCCACTGTAGTGGGCATCAGCTAAGTCACCGATGTCACTAAGCACCATATCAATTTACCGAGAGTCCATGCGCCCATTTGGCGATGCGCTCCTATCGCGTCCACCACGGTAGCTGTCGTCGCGCTTAGGAGGGTAGTCGTCGTCACGCTTAGTTGGACGTGGTGAAGCACTTCGGTCGCGCTCATAGCGAGTCTCATCTGCTCAGATACTACGTCAGCAACAGATCTTGGATGGCGTATGGGATGATGAGTTGGTGAGTAGGCAATTGGAGACTATGTTCGGACAGTATGTACCGTCGTAACGACCATTCTCTTGCTCGTAATCCATTGCTTGAGCCATGTTGTGAGTTGAGGCTGAGTGAGGTTTAGGTTAGCGAAGGAGATCGCCGCTTCTTTTCAAATGAAAGGTGAATGATAGAAGAAGCTGAGGTGTGATGGAGTCAAGCGAGGATGATGATGCAGAGCACAATGGAGAATATGGAAACTCGGCCTTGCTTGAGGTGTTGTTGATGAGTTAGCTACCTGTCCAGAATAAATTCCAAAGGGCCCTGGACTAGAGCGAATGCGGAATGGGCGTCATCTTCGAGCTTCGCTCAATGTAGGATAGTGTCGATCGAGTCCAAGCTTGTGATCGTACGATGAGCTTTATCTACGGCCACTCAACTGTCATCCTATCCGCTACAATTCAGACTCTAGCGGACGCCGGTGTAGCTAATGAGGCTTGAAGTTGATCGGCTAACTCCAAATTGAAAATGCTCTGAAGCCTCTTATGACGGCGTTCTTGCAGGTACTGCGAATATACAAAGCGGTCAAGAATCTAATAGAATAGCAACGCGAGATATCAAAGTAAGTTCTGATGATACATGAAGCCTCATTCCGCATACAAAATAAGGGTCGCCGCTGCACGTGCATGATAGCCTGAATAATCCGAATCCGACATGACAGGAACCCCCTACCCTTTGCCATGGACTTACGGCTGAACGCCAATGCAGGCCGCTGGTAATACAGAATGAGGCAGTTGACAGCGGCATCACCACCTACGTCTTGCTCTAGCAGCTTTACGCCTTTTCGCCTTCGCCTTTGCGGCCTGTTCCGCTGAAACGCCGTTCACCACGCTTGGTGCATCTTCAGCATCGACGGGTACAAGGCCCGAAAGCTCCTCCTCGTCCATGTCACTGAGATCTTCGCTCATACCTCGCACAAGCTCTCTACCCGTCCACCGTTCCTCTTGAATAGTCGTACCAACGGGATCGAACGGGTCCATGTACCATGGAATGCCTCCACACGAAAGGAGCTGATGATCACCTTCAAAACTCATAGGCGGCGTCGGCGGCTCCGTCGTTGGAAATACTTGGCTCGCTTGGTCAGATGTAGATTTGTATGTATTGACTGTGTGGGACACGCCGTTGACGCCATTCGTTGATAGTATGGAGTCCGGAGTCGGTTGTTGACTTTTCCTATTTGATTCCTCCGCAGACACATTCGTCTTTACCGCGAAGTCCATGTCAATGTCACCAGGAGCATCTTCTTCCGTAGCACCATTGACCTGATGACCATGAAGGCTACCTTCATTGATGAATGCGCTAGATTGGACGAGTCCAGCTTCACCGCCGCCGAACTGCGATCCGGCAAGAGAATGGCGCCGTGATGCACTGTTCTGAAGCAACTTGTCCAAGTTTGCGAACTCATTCTCGATGGATCTTTGACACAGTTCACTTTCCTTCCGTAGCGCATCTTCGAATGGGGCCTTTAAGGCTTTTGCAATTCTGCTCACAAGCTGTTTTCTGTATTTGTAGTCAGGCAAGGGGTCTTTGGCAATGTCTCTATCGAGAGACTGCTCATAGAATTGTGCCGGGGCATCCTTAGGCGACAGGCTAAGAGCGGCGTTGATAATAGAACTAAGGTCTTCAGAAAAAGCTACAACCGATGTGTAGTATCGCCTGTTAAGGCGTTCTTCGAGTCTAGAGAACCCTTCGCTAAAGACCCCTTTGCCATCAAGCCTTCAGAGGTGTCAGTGAGCAATTTTCGCAAGATGAACGATGACAATACTTACGATTGAGCCTTTTCCAAGATTGGCCATAAAACTGGCGTGATTGGAAAGTAAACAGTGTCGACGATTGTTCTTAATAGCTTCGCATCCTCAAGCTTCTTTTCTTCTCTTTCCTTGATATTCACACACATCTGCTTCAGCTTGTCGACGTCCTGTGAAAGCTGTTCCGCAAAATCAATGCGTCTCTGAAGTCGCACTCCACCCGCCGCCCCCATGCCAGCGAAGTTCCGACGTGTGATCTCCATTGACGTGAAGGTTTCCATCTGCAATTGCAGCCGCTTCAGCAAAGCCGCGCCTCGTCGCGCTTCTCTTTTCAGCGTCCAGTATTTGCATGCTTCCGTTGCAAACTCCTTCCGTTTGCGAATAGTGAATCGTCCTAGAGAGCTTTCCACCGAATCATAAACAGCTTGTGGTATGACTGGTGCGCCGGACGGTAACCTCCACACGACTTTGGCCTTCTGATCTCGTTTGCGCTTATTCGATCCCAAGGTGAGGGTGAGCTTGGGATTTGATGATTCTTCGACTGGATCTGGGACAGAGGCCTCAATACTTTGCGCAGGGCCCATTGTGAGAGCTGACTGCTGGCTGTCCGCCCACAGCCTACCGCGCATTGTATACCGGTAATACTCCATAGCATTCGCGGTGGCAGTGTCAACGTCATGCTCCCTTCGCCAGTCTGCCGGAACATGCTTATCACAATATGCCTTCAGTACACTCGCGTCTATACTTGCAGGTCCTCCGTGAGTTGACTTCATCTTCAGGAAAAGCTTGGATCTTCTAGCACAAGTGACATGGAACGCAATATAACAGTTCTTGTTACCACATTGGATACAAGCACCCATCTTCTGTCGACAAATGTAGCACGTCAGCTTCCATCTTGGCTTTGGAACTTTCTCCACATCCATGACTGGCTCCATAAAGGTCGAGTTGCCGATCGAAACTTCTGGTATCCAAATCGCACACAGCAAGTGAGCCCATCTCGATGAACTGGTCTGCTTGAAGGCTCCGTCCGTATTCGGACAGAATATACATGTTGGCGTCCCACGACCAATTAGTTGACACTTTCGACAGAGCCATTGGCCCTCTGGTATGAAGGGTACCCCATAGCATTCTTGATGCACTGCAAGATCGCAACCATCACAGAAAACAATCGCATTAGTATTCTCGCAGTCACCATCATCGCAAATGGCGCATTTGCTATCTTGTTCCTCGCCTAGACCTGGTGGCTCCCCGTTGACAGCGGCAGCTGAGCTCGAGCGTGGGCGGTGTGTCTGTGGCGGTTTGGGGTTTGGCTTCGGAATCCTCTTTTCAAGAGCATGCCACTCCTTTTCGATCTTTGTCATAGTAATCTCAAATATTGCTGGCTTAATGGTTTCAATTCCTTCGGCTTTTCGCTGCTCGTTGTGAACTTGAAGCCAATTATTGTCCTGTTCATCCATGTCGTACTCAACTCGACCAACGCCAGAGCTACCAATAGCTGAATTGCTATCGCCCTCACCTTTGCCAGTAGTCATGTCCAAATCTTCTTCGATGTTTCCTTCAGTCACACGGATCAATGTCCTCTCCGGTCGAATATACATCTCGCCTTCCTGGAACCCGACATGCGCCATACCTTTGTCCACGTAGTTCGCTCTTTCGATGTTTTTCTCCTCAAATTTCAGGAAGGGATCCAGCCGACGGAACGAAGGCTTCGGTAGCGTCAATTTCTCGCGGGGGTTGAACCCTGGGAGAGGAACGACTTTGGGAACGTCTGGGGTGCCAATGCCTTTTAACATCGAGTCGGGTTGGCGCAGTGGACGACCTGGGCGTCGCCTGGGTGTGGTATCGGTATCTCCTGGCGTAGCGGAGCCGCGATCATGACGATCCTCGCTTGTCTGAGCCTCACCATCCTCCGCCACGAACCGGTTCCCTCTATCGCGAGACGGAGTATCATTTCTGTCATCGAACGACGAAGTCGGTGTCGGTCTTTTTATCCCGTCAACCTCATTTGCGCTAAAGACTGGGAAAAGCGCCCCAATTTCTAGGTCTTGGTGAAACTCCTCCCATCCTCTCTCTTCTCTCGGCTTGAACCCGTCACCATGGACGACTGCGGCCGCGGCTGCCGCAGCAGAGCTGAAGCGTGGTCTGGCCGGCGGTCGTTCTCTTCGGCTTTCTCGCCGCGGTCGTGGGTACTCCAAGGGCTGGATTCCGTTCGCTGCGTTTTCGCGGCCTACTCTACCCCTAGGACCCACATAGTTATAACCGCCCGGCCCCGTACCACCAACTGGTTTTTCTGTTCCATCAGGTTCCACGTACCTTCCACCTCCCCCAGGGCCACCCGGCACGTATTTCCGCTTCATTGATCGAGTCTCAGTCACCGAAGGGCTTTCGGCAGAAGAACCATTTGGCGTGTCATTCCGACCTGATCTGCGCCGATTATACAAAGGTAGCCTGCTGGTCGAAGGTATCGGCGCCATTGCTGCGCCGTCAATAGGCGATCAGTTCGGGTTGGGGTTGAGCTGACGTGATCATTTGTGATATGTGGCTAGCCTAGGCGTCACTAGACCTGATAAGGGGTATACTCAGAGACGCAACTCCGCAGCAGGACTTGGGAATTGAAGTGAGTGTGTAGTCTCGTGACCGCTGGCAGTACGAAGTTCATTATTTGGGAGCTCGGGAAGGTACGCAGTAAGTTGAGTATGCCACTAGTAGGCGGGCCGAGCTGTCGATCACGCTTAGCTCTTTTAAGATTCTTCGGGTTGTCACTACTAAATGCAAATCGGCTAACTCATACCATCGCTCTTGTATGACCATCATGCAGGTCTAATCATTCTCGAAGCAGTGAATATTCCGTTGTCATCGTCATTAGTGAGTTGTTACGCGAGAAAGATCTTCCAAATTGCAATTTATTGCGTTTGAAGCGGCGAGGAAAGGTATGTCGACTTTGAAAGGGTAATCTGTCTGAGCGATTGCATTTGCTAACTATTTGAATAGGTCACGCATACTTCGAGATCCATAATCACCTTCCATTTAGCAACAGCACCAGATTGTCCCCTCAAGGCAATCGATCCGCCGGCGGTACGAAGTAGTGACGACTTCAAGAGCATGTCAAATGCATGGACCCGCAATGGCCAGGCAGCGACACAGCAGGTGAATAATCAGCAATCCGGAGCATCTTCGCCGTCGACCACTGCGCCTCCTTTCAACTCGCAAGAAGTGCAGAATGGTCTCAAAAGCGGTATCCAGTACCATTATGCTTGCAATGCTCGAGGCTAAACGATATCATAGGCTATCTGACCATAGCTCCTGGGGACAGGGCGTCTCTCAACTACAAGACAAACAACGTAAGATCTGGTGGAGCATGGACATCAAATCGTATGTTTACCCTGGTTGAAAAGTCCGAAGATGGAATGGCTAAGTTGCATTAGCAAAGATCATGGGCAACGGCAAAGACTTCTTCAACGAGCTCCGTAGACAAGTGTCTATTGCGCAACAGGGAAACGAACGCGCTGGCGGTTGAGGGTGGTCGGTTGCCATGCATCATGCTAGATGTTCGATGCCTTATCTGTATGGTGCTTCGGTACGTACGCGGCTTGAAACAATTTTGGCTATGCTGATCCTTCCTCAGTGCCCCGTCGACTCGTGGAGGGCAAGACTCCGAGCATAGAAGACTTCGCGAGACCAAGATTGCACCAGAATTATCTCCACACAGATAAGTGTTACAAAGAACCATCTGGACTTACGCCTAGGGGAGCAACAGAACAGCTTTGCATCGACTTCTTTCCTGTTCATCTCGATCATTGCGTGTCTCACTTTTTGCGCACAGACCTTGGCCTTCCCTGGATCGGCAGAAGTCCACTTCAAGGTCCATGCAATAGAATGGAGGGTTTTGCCTCAATGCTCAGTCTATCCGTCATGCTGCACGTGTGATTTTCGACCTATGACTACGCTAATTCGTCTCTCATGTGATGGTGCATTGCCTGCAAGCAGGCGCGATCACTGGGTAGGAACGCTCTGCAATGCAATGTTATCAAACGTGGGGTACGGTAACTGAGTGATAGAGATGTGCCTGCAGCAAGCCACTTATCATTGGTGACATTTCCTACGTTATGATAATGTGGCAAAAGCCTTTCATCATACCATCGCAAATAGGAAGGTGTGGAGCAGACCTGGTCGTCACTCCTTGTTTGTATGGTTAGCACGCAATTGAATTGTGAAACGGCTTGCAGAAACGTTGTCACGGCATGAAGATAGCCATCACAAATCTCAGCGCTTAGCGATTTTCCCTCTGATTGGTTATGCCGCATACCACAAGCACCATCAGTCTCAACACTTAGTGGGGAGCAAGAAAAGATATAGAGACGCCCCGCTCTAGTTTTCAATTTCTCTTCACTTGTGTTTCAATTTCCATAATTCTTTTCCCTTTATCTATTTTCGCTTGTTTGCTTTGATTGGCTGGTCCAATCATTCCACAACCTTCTGCCAATCGTCGCGAAACCATACTTCGGCACCTCTCCTGTTGAACAGGCTATACATATAATCGGCATTTCCAGCATCATCATCACATCTTCCGCTCATTGTCAGCTTCTCCCACTTGAGTCAACTAGCCCACCGCAACATCAAGATGCTTGCTCGCCGCGGTCCAGTAGGTGTTCTCCAACCCTAAGTGATCCTGCTTTGTACCACAGTCTGGGTCTCGAAATGTGTCTATCGGGCGTATTACCCTCATTTATATCTCAAGGCTTGAAATTATTGCGCAAAAGGCTATGACTGACTGCCGAACACCATTAGAAGCTAGCTCTTGCCGTCCCCACCTTAAGCATTCCTTCCACGACCACCGCAGCCAGGTCTGCGCTTCCCCGAACCCCAATCTCCCCTTCCCCAATCAGCCCTACGGTTCGGAATACCCGTCTCAACCAAGCGCCTTCCTTCTCCTACAGCCAGGCGTCAAAAACGAAGAGCATTCTCAAGAAGGGCCATTCATCCCGATCGGCGGGAAAGAAGCTCTCCTTTAGCGAAGAACTCGCAGTTCGGTCGATTGAGCCTCTGCCTCAAGAATGCTATGGGGAATACGTGAAGCTCAGCAAGGATGAACGGAGATGGGGGCAAGGTCATTGAGAAGCCACTTAACAGGGAATGCGGCTCCGAGGAGCAGCCACAAATATCGACAGATAGTCCTGCGCGGCTGTGTATGATAATTGCACTTCCCGAGCGGTGTCTGGAGAGGCTCAAATGGTGATGACGGACTCATGAATAGATGATAATGAAAAATAATGAGGCGTGCTCTATTACTTGCCAGCTGATGTCCTTGTTGCTTTCCCGCGTCACGCAATCATTTCCCAACGCTGCACTCTCTTTGCATGCCCATCATATTCAGCAGACCGCGTCTGCAAGCTCCTTAGAATTGTACCAGCCCTTGAGAACTACATGTCGGCTCGTGCCAGTGCGTATCAGCTGGCGGCTGAGACATCGAGCCAATTTGAGACCATCGCCTCACACAGTCAAATATGGATAAAGAAGCTGATACGACACCACAGAAGAGACAAACCTCGATGACAGCGGCGGCCGAACTTCCAACCAGATAGCTGAGTTGATAGCAGACGGCAAACACGTCCCATAGCCAGTAGGGCGGGGTTAGCCTGAGCGATTATTCATCAACGAGCTGAGCTTACCTTTTGCAATTAAGGTCAGCACGTGAGCATGTTCGGGTAAGGTGGAGGTCGATGGGAATGGGAGCTCCCGCCCGGATCCATGGATCATGACGAACTTGGGGGCGAAGCAGAGATATCGTACCTGGCGGTACCTGCATAGACGGTCGTGGAAGGGAAAGCGTATGAGGCAGTGCAAACATGATGACTTGTTGCAGGATGGCTCGAAAAGTTCCAGGGGCGAAGTCAAGTTCTGAAACACAAGATTTTTGTGTGTCAGAATAGAATGCGCGGACGACGTAAGTGCTTCAATTCGACGCCCGATTCATTGTTTGAGAAGGAGCGCGGTAGTCTATGTTGCTGCGGCCGTTGGTGAGCGCGGTATGTGCAACATGTAAGAAAAAGCGCTCATGCAATAACTTTTGGCAGTAGCGAAACCGAGATTGTCAATGTTTCTGAGTCGATAGGGAAGGAACAGTATACCCGGTAAAGATCAAGCAGGTTGGATACCATTGGTGAAGAATCCACCGATACCCCATAGTCCACTCCTCAACAAGGGCTGACATAGCAGCGCATATTTGCAATCACGTACATGTTGCGATCTCCTTACACATCAGCTCGACGACTGTAACCAATTGAACTTCATCAGTCATGCAGACCAAAGCCTCAATTCGAATAGCAGATGTGATGCAAAAATAGATCTATCTTCGCGCGATCCCTGTCCAGGCTAGTCGCGCTTGTTCCCGCTTCTAAATTCGCAGCAATGCGGCGGTTGCAAGAACATGACCGCTCCACTGCCGGCCTATGGCATGAGACCTCACCGCACTCTACCACTACCACCCTCTAGAGCAGCTGCTAGGCCCCTCCTCGGTCCTCTGTAGCGTACTAGGTAGGCGCTCCCTCATCGTGGCCCGAAGGAAAGCTATGTTTCATCTTTCTCTCATCCCACAATGGGTGTAGTCTGTTTCCCAAGAATAACCATGCAGTCTGGCGTCAAGGCCCAAACAGGTACCGCCAAAGGCCTGCTCCAAGACCGACTGCATCCAGCTGGTTCATGAGGGATTATAAGGCTCTACTTCGCCTCAATGCTATCAGGTTCCTCCCCTTCAGAATGCAGGAGTAATTGTCAAAACACACGCTACTTTCATACTTGTACAATCTTTGCTTAGCCTCTCTCTCTTCTCGCTCTTTCTTTCCGTTTCATCAATTCGGACTTCAAAGCATTTTCTCATAGTTTCATGTTCATATAAAGTCAGACGCCCATTCTGACTTTTTGTTGATCTTTTCCTTTCTCTGTATAACTTCCTACCCTTCCTCCCGGCGAGGCTTTTCCTAAATAGTCTTCTATTCTTTCTTTACTATAAAATGCCCAAGGAGGCCAAGCCATCTATAAATTCATCTCGTCGCTCAGTACCTTACTCAGTCGCTACCAATAAAGCAATAGCTCCGTCATCAACAATGGCAACTCACGCCACTACCTCACCTCAACCCGCCGGTACTGATCGTCATGCATCTCAAGCTTGGCCTCCAGAGAAAGATGAACTCCTCATGCGTGCCCGTCAGCAAGGACTCAATTGGCAACCAATTGCGAACCAGTACTTTCCCGACAAGACCGCAAACGCATGCCGCAAAAGGCATGAGCGGCTCATGGAGAAGCGCAATAATACCGACAGCTGGGAGGGCGTCAAGATGGAGGCTGTAGCAAGAGCCTATCTCAATGTCCGCGAGCCAATGTGGAAGCTCCTCGCCGATCAAGTTGGTGAAAAGTGGCAGACTGTAGAGGCTAAGGTACGCATGTAACCGCCTGCTTACACTTAATTTTCGCGAAGGCTGATCATAATCTTAGTGCATGGAGAAGGGGCTCAAAACCCTCCACGCAGCCGGCCGTACCGCCTCGCGGCGCGATCGCCAGCATATTGGTGGTGATGACGTGGAATACGAAGAAATCACAGACAGCCGGTACCCGCCCCCACGGCGAGATGGCTCCAAATCGCACCAAGAGGATGTCGACGACGCCTTTGATGACAGTGCCATTGGCCCAGATGCAGAACATTCTTTTATGATCGGCGGCCCAAGTGACCAGCATCGGTCTTATGCGTCCAGTACTCACAACGAGCAATTGCCTTATACTGGGGGTAACATCACTCCACCATACAGCTCCGTCCGCTCATATAGCACACCATCTTCCACAGGATACGCCCCAACCATCACAGCCGCGCCAAAATACTCACCTCAATCAGTGACGTACCAGCAACCGCAGACATTGCCGAGCTTCAGTTCCGCGTTTGGTGTACCAAACATCCCTAGTATTTCATCCGTCATACAACGGCAACACTCGCCACATCAACATACTGCTGTTACGACGCGTTAGCTCAGTGAGACAAGCGAGTGGAGAGCTCGATGGCTTTTCTTCTCTATTGTTCTTTTGTCAGGAATGAGGATGAAAATAATACGAATGTTATAGACGAAAAGGTTTCATGCGGATGGATTTCATTAATGTAATATTAGAGGGGGGGCATATGGCTGGTGTATGATATCAACTCTCGCTGATTTCATTCTGTCCGCAGAATCCTCAATTGGCGTTACTTTACGAAGTGGGGAATCGATGTAAATGTCTAATGCATGAGTTGTCCACATAACCATCTTACCCGATCTCAGTTATCGTCTTGAATAGTTTCACCTCGTCCAACAGTCCGCTCCGAGGATGCCACCCTCTTCCGCATTAGGGTCAATCGACCACTTTTTAATGGCTCTACATTTCAATCCGGTTCTCCAGCCGTGCTCAAACATTTCCATCCCTGTCCAGGCGATCATTGCGGCGTTGTCGGTGCAGAGCTCGGTAGGTGGTAAAACGACCTTGACGTTGGTCAACCCTCGAGCTGCAAGAAAAGTGCGGAGTCTGTGAAAAACGGCGGGGTATTAGCTGTGCGCCAAAAATAAATCGTTGAGCATGCAGACTCACATGGTCTTCAGATAACCGTTGCTTGCCACACCTCCACTGACGACAAGTGTCTGCTTGCCTCGTTCCTCTTGGTACGGCTGACTTTTCGTCTTCAGCTGCAAGTCGCGCAGAGCCCACCCAACCCTGCTCGCTAGGTGTTCGAATGCCACTCTCATACTCTCCTTTGCCAGATCCACCCTTTCGTCATGGCCCATGTCTGGCTTAGCTTCGCATATCCTTTTTACAGCACTACCGAGACCAGAAAATGTGAACTCCATAGCCTTGCTTTTGGAGCCTGATCGCGTTTCTGCGAGCGGCGGCACCAGCGCCCATCCCCAACGGCTTTCTTTGCGTGCGATCTCTTCTCCGCGTGATTTGGGTGCGCTATATTGGTGATCAATTTCGCCGCTAGGGAATGCGAAACGTTCTAGATGCCGACCGTACATAACATCACCGCCTTCTTGTAGGACGTGAGGCGGAAGTACCAAGCGTGCTATTTTGTCGATTACATCGCCGATGGCTAAATCTGTCGTTGTTGCTAGTATCCCATGTTCCGCGATTTCTCTCGAATGTACGAGAAGTGTGTGTCCCCCAGAGACCAGGAGGGACAGATAAGGGAATGACGGTTTCGGATCCTGAGTAGGATCATCAAGCATCGAAACAAGCCGTGGCGTCAATGCATGCGCTTGCATGTGATTTACCCCAACCAGAGGTATCTGCCAGGCTACTGCAAGGCCTTTGGCGGTGTCTAATCCAGTCGTTAAGTTTGACCGCATGCCCGGACCTCGAGTCACGGAAATAAAGTCAGGTTTCTCTTTTGCGGCTTGGTCCCGCCCAACGCATACTCGCCTCTCATCATAATATGTATGGTTAGGCAGATGCAGGAGAGCTTTGTCGATTAGGAGAGCAAGATTCTCTTGATGAGACTGGAGGGATACAATTGGATGTATACCCCGGTGAGCGCTGTTGTTGGCTGTGACCTTTTCGTGGAATAGGAGGTTGCAGTACCTGCCACTCCTCTTTTTCAGGACGGCTACTGATGTATCATCACTTTCGCATGCTCAGTACAGATTTCAGTCGTCCAATAGTAGGTTTGGGGTTTACCATGAAGTCTCTATGGCCAGTGTCATGAGGTTGCGGCAGCTCAGTACCTGCAGTGCAGGCACATGAATAGCTGCTTGGCGCTGCAGACATCTTGAACCAGCTGCTAGCATTCGATTGCCTACATCGACTTGCACACCACGCAGAGGAATCAGGAAAACAATGTGTATTGCGAAGGATAGCAACAGTCGAATATCGGAACGTGCGGAACACATTCCGCCTCAAATCTCAATATGCAGGGCTCAATGTTGCCCAACGGAGCTTTGACATTGGGGTGCAATTCCCGGTTGGCAAGAATTGAAAGACGCGAAGATTGTAACCAGCTATCCTCCCCGGAGAAAATGTTCCTGTTAAGAAGTATTCGAAAGAGGTAGTAGTAAGAGAAGCCTTTCGTGACTCCTACACCTGGGCGATCCCTGGACAACAGCGAGAGCCCGCTTCGTCCAGCTGGAGGAAAACGTACATCGAAGACAACACGGTTGTAACGCTTTGGGCTGGTGAATTCAGGTCAAGCAGGCGTCATGGCAACTGCAAAAATCGCGATCAAGGAGTCTCTTTTGGGGACAACCAAAGAACCCGAGCTCTCAAACCAATCCAAAGCCACATTCAATCGCCATGCAAGGCAAGATGAGGAGACTCAGGAGCCTTTCATGACTGAGGAGGATTTCGTAAACGCGGTCGCCCCCGAAAACGAGAATTATGTCAGTCCCATCAATGTCTCGTTTTCACTTCTGGCAGACTCCTGGCAAAGGAGGAAATGCTGACAGTCCTGCGACTATAGCACAAGATAAAAAGAGAGCAATACGCCATATTATTCCACGTTGCGGACCGACGAAAAATTGGAAGGATAAGTCTACAAGATTGGGCCATCTTTGACAACCTGCTTGCCAAACCAGATGCCGAGTATGAGATCGCATTCCGACTATTTGACGAAGAAGGTACCGGGACAATCAAGTATGATGACTTCCAGAGGCTATACAACCAGAACAAAGGTTCTGAAACTATACCGTTTGATTGGAGCTCCGAGTGGGTATCCCTGTATGTCGGATCGAAAAAGCATCGCCATGATATTACGTACCCCCAGTTCTCCCAGATGCTTCGCGGACTCCAGGGCGAGAGAATACGACAGGCTTTTCAAATCTTCGACAAAGACAAAGATGGCTATATAAATCCGGAGGATTTCCAACGCATCATCCTTGAGACAGCTAGACACAAGCTCTCCGACCACATACTCGAAAATCTACACACTTTATGCAATATCTCAACAGGTAGCAAGATATCTTATGCAAATGTACGAGCTTTTCAGAACGTCATCAGAGAAATGGACCTTATAGATCTCGTTATCCGGAATGCCACAGGAAAGAGCGAGGATGGTACTATAACACGAACGGATTTCCTAAATGAAGCTGCACGAATCACAAGGTTCTCCCTCTTTACCCCTATGGAGGCTGACATTCTTTTCCATTTTGCTGGCCTAGATACTCCATCGGGACGACTTTCACTCGGTGACTTTGCCAAAGTCCTGGACTCCTCATGGCAAAGTGCTTATGCATTGGGCATTGGAGCAGCAGGCGCTGCTTCAGTTGCAGCTGACAAAGCCATTTCCACGACTCGACGATATCTGCATAATGTACTAGAATCGGCTCATCATTTCGCCTTGGGAAGTATAGCAGGGGCCTTCGGTGCATTTATGGTGTATCCAATCGATCTAGTAAAGACCAGGATGCAGAATCAGCGAGGCTCTCGCGTTGGAGAGTTGCTCTACAAGAATTCTATTGATTGTGCGAAAAAGGTCATCAAAAACGAAGGTCCAAAGGGTCTCTACTCTGGAGTGCTACCGCAGCTTGTTGGTGTTGCACCGGAGAAGGCAATCAAGCTCACCGTTAATGACTTAATCAGAGGGCACTTCTCGGAACCAGAAACAGGCAAGATCTGGTGGCCGAATGAAGTCCTCGCGGGATCATCAGCAGGTGCTTGTCAAGTTGTAAGTCGAAAATTTTCTGACCAATATACTCAATACTCGATACTGATCTAATGCAAGGTCTTTACAAACCCTCTCGAAATCGTCAAGATCCGATTGCAAGTACAAGGAGAAATCGCAAAGACAGCCGATGTGCCACGGAGATCAGCAATGTGGATCGTCAAGAACTTAGGGCTGGTTGGTTTGTACAAAGGCGCAAGTGCATGCTTGCTACGAGATGTTCCCTTCTCCGGCATCTACTTCCCCACTTACAATCATCTCAAGCGCGATTTCTTCGGAGAAAGCCCCAACAAGAAGCTCGGCGTAGTTCAATTACTAACCGCTGGTGCTATCGCTGGCATGCCTGCAGCGTACCTCACCACGCCTTGCGATGTTATCAAGACTCGCTTGCAGGTCGAAGCACGGAAAGGAGAGACAAAATACACATCATTGCGCCAGTGCGCCAGAAGCGTATACCAGGAAGAAGGCTTTAGGGCATTCTTCAAAGGTGGACCAGCCCGGGTGCTGCGATCATCTCCCCAGTTCGGTTTCACACTGGCGGGATATGAGGTCCTGCAAAAGCTTCTGCCGATGCCTGGGAGTGTAAGCGAAGGAACTCCAGTGGCTGGTCATGCCGAACCAGCTGTTGGGCTGCAAGAAGCGAAAGCACCATTACCCTATCTACGGAGTCGGAATGCGCTGAAAATTATCCTGGACCTTGACGAGAATTTCGGAAGGCCAAAGGTTCCTAATGGCCAGGGCTGGATGCCGTTGTCAGGGTGGGCTAGGAAGTGAAAGTGATTTGGTATGCATTGCGGACGGAAAGCTTGCTGCATTTGCACCGTATGAGGTTCGCAAGAGATTCGCAAGAGAGATGCAATCTCGGATCCATTCAGGTATGTACTATACAATATTTTACAAATTACGGGGAGCGTCAGGCTACCTCGGCCTTTATAGACTCGATATTACGTTCTAGATCTGCGCCCACAGCCCGTTCCAAAATCCTCACGAACGTCTTTCTTTGCTTCTCTTCCACATCTTTCCCCCCAATGTCCTCCACCACCAATTCTTTCCAATGTTTTTCCATCAATTCTTTCAACTCCTTCGCACTCCCCGGCAAGTCGAGTTGTTCCACAGCGGTTGATGTCTTCTCGTCAATAAACGGATAGAAATCTGGCCAAACCCCTTGTATTCTTCTACCAAAGATGTCCAAACCTGTCTTCCCAAGCCCTTTTACACGCTTTTTCAACATCTCTCTTTCCTTGGTTGCATCATGACCTGACTCCTCACGCACTCGATCGAGTGCCACATCTTCCTCGCCATTCCCTAAATGCTTCACCACCGCGTCAGCCAGAAGGACTAGCTCTTCTGCCGTCTTCTGCCGGTGCTGTGTCCGAGCCTTGTCGAGCGCTTCTCTACAACCCTCGTTTCCTGCCTCTCGAACCTTCTTCGGGGTATTAAACTCGTAAGGCGGATTGAAGATAGTACGGATGGAACGTAAGCCAAGCATGTGGCCGATGGGTCGGCTCAAAATGGTGGCGCAAATCAATTCTTCGAAGGGGGTAAAGTATGATGTGGAATATGTCCGGGTATTCTGGCCGCGGGCTTTCAGGTCTTCGATCTCGTCCTTTGGGCGGCAAAGGTCGAGCGAGGACGGGGAGAGAAGATACTTCAACACCTTGACTGGGTCAATGGTGGTGTTCGCCCCGCCACGAGCAGAGCGACGTGGAGCTTTGTTAGATCGAGTCGTGGTGTCGGCCTTGCGCTTTTTGGAGGATGCGCCATTGCCGTTATTCTTCGTCGCAAGGTCTTCGCTTTGGTGCTCAGCTTCCACGTCAGGCGCTTGCTCTGCGGAAAGAATTTTGGCATCAGCGGGTTGGTGCGTATCGGAGTCCTTGATCTTGGACTTTGTAGGAGGCATTGTTGATATGGATGAGCATACGAACAACGATGTCCAAAGAAAACACCATCGTCCCGGTAGCAGTGGGCATGGACCTGGAAAGGGCGCCCAAGAGCTGTCGTCATGACCTCGAAGGCCCAGATGGACCCGAACGGGTGGACCGCCAGGGGAAGTGATGATCTGCCGCAGCCCGCATGAGCCCAATTCTACCGCGCTAGTCACGCGTTCCAGCGACCATTACCCGCAGAGATTCATATATCTTGAGGCTATGACCAGCTTCCCACACAGAACCATGCATAAGTCACCATCCAAAGAAACCATGACAAACTCCCCTCATAGGAATGCTCCTCACCTCCCAGCCTCAACATCAGCCGCCCCTGCTCAAGGCTCACCGCGCAGACTCCGCAAGCTCCAGTCCGCCCATCAATTAAGCTCGAATTACTCATCTTTGAACGGACCGTCTCTCATTTCCCAGCAGCGACAGCAACAGCAGCGTAATACAAGCGCTGCTCACATCCCATCGATACCGCCAGTTCCTGCCTTGCCGTCACCTCAGAAACACAGTCGGGCACGCTCAAATAGCGACGTTCCAAGTCCTTTTGCAGGACCGTCGCCCAGGCGCAACATGGTCCCAAAAAAGAAGGATGATCCCAAGGACGAACTAAAGTCTCTCATGCGCCGTGGTCCAAAAGGAGAGGTTCTAGGGGCATTGGATGAACTTCGACATTTGATATTGGTGGATGGCTTGGAAGCGGACACCGACGGCATGGTAAGGATCCGTGAGTAGCCATTGATATGGGATTCGCATTTTTCTAATTCAATATACTAAAGTCTGATCTCCGTATCTACATCTGGTCCATATTGCTCGATGCTCCACCGGTCCCAACAGACACCTATCTAGATCTCATTCGCCGCGGAGCCTCCCCCGCTTATGCTAAAATACGCAATGATACCCACCGGACCTTGATGACAAACGTTCTCTTTAAGCGTCGTGTCCGAGAGAATTCTATCATTCGCCTTTTGAATGCAATTGCATGGAGATTACACGATGCCAAGATTGACCGATTGACGGATTCGACTAGGATCACTATCGCATCCACCGACTTGGGCAGCCCGGAGCTGCAACACGCTTCACCTGTGGTGAGACACGCACAAGGTGCTTCAACAGCAACGACAGATGGTGGTTCCGAAGCTGGGGGCTCCGAACCAGGAATTTATGTTCAAGGCATGAACGTCTTGTGCGCCCCGTTCCTTTACGCAGCTCGAACGGAGCCTCAAGCTTTCATCGCTTTCCACCGCTTTATCACCCGAGAATGTCCAGGGTATATCCGAGGTGCCATGGACGGTGTCCACAAGGGAGTCACGCTGGTTGAGAGATGTCTGGCGATTGCAGATCCGAAGCTCTCCGCCTACCTGAACTCTAAAGGAGTAAAAGCGCAGATCTATGCTTTCGCATCAGTGCTCACAATGAGTGCTTGTACCCCACCGTTACCGGAAGTGCTCCTGCTGTGGGACTTTCTATTCGCTTACGGATCGCATTTGAATATCCTGTGCATATGCTCCCAGCTTATGATGATGAGAGAGGATCTCTTGGCAGACAACAGGTATAGCAGAAGTCTTTGCTCCGGAGTTATTATACTGACTAGCCTCTCGTAGTCCTGGCAAACTTCTTAGATCTTTTCCGCCTCTGGATGCCAAGAGGATCATAGGCTTGACCGTCTCTATGGCTCGAAAGATACCCGACGATTTATATGAGGAGCTGGTACACCATGCAGAATGAGTAATGGCTGTGGTGATAACGCTAACTACACGACCACGATCTTATTATTGATATCGACGCACATCGTGCAATACCTCTTGAAGGAGATGAATTCTTAACGAGGCTTTTACAGTTCATGTTGATTCTTCGAAATCTTCGGAGCTATCTGACATCGATACTCCATAGAGAGCAAAGTCCGATGTTGATCGTCAGCGAGCGCATTCCTACTTGGGGCATAGGGCTCGTCAATCAGCAACATGAGAGCCAGACCGAGTTGAGCCGTTACCCACGATGCATTAATCGGCATAGGGTTTTCCTCGTACAGCAACATCGCAGCGGTATAATGTCCCAATTTGGTGAGGCTACTGATCGAGCCAACCCTCTGCTTTCCTGTGATGAAAAGGCTTACCCCTCCGCAAGCGATAGTGCGGGGTCCGAAGACACGCGCTTTCGATCTTCGTGTGAATACAAGAAGCACATGTTCAGCTACCTCGTCTATTGCATCTTGATTTTCTACTATTTTCGCTCTGATATCCCGTCCCTTACACAACTCGCGGTTCTTTTGCCGACAACACCTCTGTGGGCTTCTCGTTGATGCTCTGACCTGCAAATTCTCATCACAAATTCTTACTTTATTTGCGGTTGTCCAGCCTCACTTCTAAATTTGCAGGCATGGCCTCTCTTGAAGGTAGAGTGATTGCCATCACGGGCGCGGCATCGGGCATTGGCAAGGCCACGGTATTCACCCATACCGACAATGCCTACATTGGTGCTTCCTGTCGCTGACGCCCCTCACAGGCCCACCTTCTCGCCGCGCGTGGTGCCTCCATCTCCATCGCCGACGTCAGGCAGGAGCCTCTCGAAGAAGCTCTAGCTTCAATCCAAAAGTCCACGCCCAATGCTAAAATTTATCACAAAGCCGTCAACGTCGCCAAAGCGGATGAAGTTGGCGCCTGGCTTGATGAGACCGTCAAAGAGCTCGGTGGACTGCATGGCGCAGCAAACCTGGCTGGCGTGATCGGAAAAGCGGGGGAGAAGGCGATTAAGGATCTGACCGATGAAGATTGGGATTCCGTCATGGACGTCAATCTAAGAGGGGTGTTCATCTGCATGAGGGCCGAGTTGCAAAGGATGGACAAGGACGCAAGTATTGTCAGTGCGTCAAGCGTGGCGGGTTTGCAGGGAATGAACAGGGGGGCCCCATATTCTACGAGCAAAGTAGGTGATATCCTTGGGGCTTTGGAATCTAACTGTACTGAAGATCTCGACAGCATGGCGTGATTGGCCTGACGAGGTGCGCCGCGAAAGAGGAAGGCCACCGGAATATCAGGGTCAACTGCATTGCGCCGGGCCCTATCGATACGCCCATGATACAGACGCTCGTATCCAGGACGCCGTCCAAGGAGCGAACCCTTGATGGTCAGGGACTCTGCCTCGAAAGAAGAGGTCAGCCTGAGGAGGTGGCTAAGCTGATTGCATTTCTTTTGAGCGATGAGAGTTCGTACACGACTGGGTCTTGTTATACCATTGATGGCGGATTGATGGCTTGATATTGGGGAGTAAGTATTGAATAGCATCTTGACACGGACGTAATTGTTGTATCCAATGGATCGTTTCGTAACTTAGGCGCTTTCATTCAAACCGATAAGTGGCATATGACATGAGGGACTGTGATAATTGTTTGTTGGAAGGTCTACTTACATTACGACAGGAAGAAATGTACGCTGAGCAAACCGGGGTATCATCAATAACGTAAAGCATCATCTTGACATTCCTTCCTCCTCATCGCTAGCAAGCAGGCCCCTACCGCTCTCTCCACCACTACTGTCCCTCCTGCTAGCGTCTCCATCTTCCTCCACCTTTCCAGCACCTCTATAAAACACGTAATGTTGCAGCATGAAAATGACATCGAAGGCGATGGCAGTCTGCCCCAATCCCAACTTGACAGGGTTGCCGGTGATGCCTGACCAATCACTCTGCAGGCTGGAGTCGATTACCAGCTGCGCGATGGAGAGGATGCCCCCGACGAAGTCCATTAGGATCTGAAGAATGCTCCACCCGACGGTCGACTGCCGCTTATAGTTGGCCCAGACTTGAGGAATGTACTTCACAAAGGTGATGGCAAGTTTGACAGTACCGAGGGCATAGATCTGAACACATGTTAGTCGTTCGCCAGCACGACTGCCCTTGACATGGGCCATTAGGGTAAACTTACGACATCAATCCAAGCCCACATGGCCGGATCTCTGCCTCCATATTTCCCATTGACAATAACCATCCCCACCGTAAAAGCAACCCCGATGATACCTAAACTTATGATACCATACACCACCTTTGAAACCTTCCACCTTCTCCTCTCAAATCCCCAAGATCTGTGCCAGAACTGGGAAAACGTCACCCAGCTCAGGACAAGTGCATGGACCGCAAACAACACATCGTTGAGACGAGTGGTCGTCTCTTCCCCATTATTCCTTGCTCGGTACTGACATCTGATGAGTGGCGAGTAGTAGAATGCTACATACTGGAGGAAGAGGCATGTGAATCCGACGATGTTCAGGATTGAAAAGGCGGGCGTTGTACCTGCTACGGACTTGCGTTCGTAATTCATCCATATTTGTGGGTAGAAGGATAGGGACCACGATGAGACGCTGGGGAACCGTATGAGTAAGGGGTTCAAGGACTGGGTTTCGTAATTCAAGTAGGGTAGACGCACTAGATCCAACCGACGACCCTGGACGCATGCTAGTCAGTGTGGAGTCTCTGATATCAGGGACACGATGTACCAAGACAATGCTTTAAGGAATTGGACTGTGTCCGGAGAAGGCATTGGTAGCGGGGGAATCGTCAAGTTCGAATACTATTGACAGGGTGTACATATATATGCATCGCTGAGTTTGCGAGACGATGATATGCACAGGCTTCGGCGATTTGTATTATGGGATGCCATCTCAATCGTCACTTCAACGATAAGCGCGTGAAGCCAGCTCGTGCCTGACCCGGAATAGAGTACGCGCTACCGATGGATAAAGAGCCTTGGCAGTGCGGGATTCAGCCTCCAGGCACCAATTTTAGGTAGGGCTCGCCCCGCCTCAGCCCCAATAACTTGCGTTCGAACCCACTCGACGGACTCCCACCACATATCTTAATGGAATGCTACCTAAACATATAGCAACTCCAAAGATACCCAAGAACACCTGTCCAAATGAAGAAACTCGGCATAGGCAAGAAGAAAGACGAAGGAGACGAAGAAAAGCAGCGCTCCTCCCTTTTTGGTGGCAGATCAAAGAACAAGTCACCCAATCCCCAGACGACCAACCCCTACGCCAATCTGCCGACCTCAGCTGATGCATACAATCAAGCCAAGGCGAAAGCTGGCGTTCCGGGATATGCACAACGAGGGCCAAGCCCTGCTCCTCCACCAACGCAGCAAGCCGGCTATGGGAGCCCAAACGGAGGTTTACCTGACGAGAAGAAAGGAGGTTATGGCGGGTACCCCAATGAAAAGAAGTCGGGAGGCTACGGAGGAATTGGTGAGGGTCCCCCTCAAAATGGGGGTGGCTACAGCGGAGGATATGGTGCACACAGCGGCTACGGCAGTGACAAATACGGCGCTAGTGACTCGCAATCGCAGGCCGGAGGCTCGAGATATGGATCGGGTGGTTATGGAGGTTTGGGACCAGCGACAAATGCACCAGATGATAATAGAGATGCGTTGTTTGGTGGGGCGAAGGAGAGGGTTCAGAAGCAGACCAACCAAAACATGGGTTATGGACAACCGCCTCCTTATGAAGAAGGGCAGCCTGCAGGTCAGTCCGGAGGCTATGGAGAAGGTTCAAGCTATGAAGCGTATGGGAATCGGCAATTGACGGCAGAAGAAGAGGAAGAGGAGGATGTGCAAGGTACGAAGCAGCAGATAAAATTTATCAAGCAAGAGGACGTTTCATCGACCCGGAATGCGCTTCGAATCGCAGCCCAAGCCGTTAGTCTCAGACCCTTTACCGGCCATATGTGGCACTTTTGCTGATAGACCGTAACAGGAAGAAACGGGGATGAACACCCTGGCCAGGGTCGGAGCTCAAGGAGAACGCATCCACAACACGGAGAAGAACCTTGATTTGACTCAGAATCACAACAGATCAGCCGAAGACAAAGCGAAGGAGCTCAAAACCCTCAATCGAAGCATGTTTGCCGTCCACGTGTCGAATCCTTTTACAGCATCCTCGCGCCAGAAGCAGCGGGATGCAGATGTACTGGAACGGCACCACATGGAACGGGAAGCCCGGGAAGCTACACGAAGAGCTGGGTACGACACGAACCAGCGGATGGAAAAGACGTTCAAAGAAATAGGCAAGCAGGAACCTAATGCTGCCGCGAAGAAGCAATCGAGTCTGGCCGAGAGGGCAAAGTATCAATTCGAGGCTGATAGCGAGGATGACGAGATGGAGAACGAAGTCTGTCCTTTTCCTTACTCAGCCAAAACAAGTACTGATGCATTAATGATAGATCGACTCTAATCTTGACGCCCTCGGCGGAGCTGCCAGTCGACTTCATGGCTTGGCGCGAGCCACCGGTCAGGAACTCGACGACCAAAATAGGCTGCTTGAAAGGGTCAATCAAAAGGTGAGCTGCACACTATTACTATGTGTTTAGGATTCCACAGCTAACGACCTCTGCAGAGCACGAAAGTGGATGACCAAATCGCCATGAATAGGGCACGACTTGATAGATTTCATTGACCCTAGCAATCCTCATTTATTTCTGGCGTTGGTTTGATGGTGCATATTTAGGCCCTCTTCGGTACTTGTCTTGAGCTAACAAGCCGCTTTGTTTAAGCATGAGTTCCAAGTGTACCGTCATAGTCTTGTTTCGACGGTCGAAGAAATCGATCGAATTCTCAAAGTTTCAAGTGTCATCCCCTTGGTTACTAAAATTTACATCATCAATACCTCACTCCCTTTATCAATATCTGCCATACCCAATTCTCTAGCGTCTTTCCCATAAGAGTCTGCAAAAGCCTTATGTTATCTAGCGTACGTGTCATAGCCAAATTGAAGGCGACGGTCGAGTGGTCCGACAATGTTACTGAGCATTCTCGCCACCTCCTTGTCATCTTCCAAGGACTCCCTAACGTATTTTTCTTCATCATGACACTCTTCTGCCACCATCTCATAGGCGTGCAGTCCCTCAACAGCGCCTTTCGTAGCAAAGACTTGGAACGCAACAGCGCGGTTCTTAGTATAAAAGTATGATCCTAACAGCGAATTGACCCTTTCACGTCCGGGACAGAAATCTGCGATGTTTGTGATGCCGTTGTTTATTGTTATGGGGTAGAGTTAGTGAACGGGCGTTTCCTAATGTGTTTTTTGGTCTTGATGTGGTTAGTCTTGCAGTTGATGTAGTCTTTGGTGGGTGCCACGGGATAGCCAGATGGTCGCGTGGCTGATGTGGTGTTTGTCGTTGGAGGGAGG
>JAABUK010000197.1_pt1 | contig 145371 bp, 136 predicted proteins | sample 5559141 | NCBI WGS metagenome assembly JAABUK01 (sample SAMN10711869, study PRJNA513367) | rock metagenome | isolation source: Antarctica rocks | place: Antarctica: Victoria Land, Pudding Butte nord | collected 2016-01-03
AAGCGTTCGATCAACACGCTATGCCGACCAAGCGTAGGTTTGGATGGATGATAATTGGAATTCCCAAAGTCTGGCGAATTGATGTGTTCAGACTCCAAGGCGAATGCGCAGACTGGCTTGGTCCTGGAGGCCAGCAAGTTCAGCTTCCATTTTGAGAAAACCAGCGCCAATCATCTCGAATCGACGCCCTCGAATCTACCATCAGACGAAGAAGCGGACGACAAAGGGAAAACTCGATTGAGTATTGGAGAAGAGACTGGTAGATTTCAAATGGTGAAGGCCAACGATGCTAGATGAAGGCTATCTCGCCGTCAGTTGATCATTAAACCTGAGCCTCGTCCCGGTACCTCCCTCCAAAGCCTGTCCTCTGGGGTGTTGCGGGGTTTCCCATGAACATCTCACCACCGCCATCTCCCACTCTCTTCCACTCATCAAGCAGCACCATGATCTCGGACCTTATATCTTCAACGATCGCATCCATTCTGATATCATTTCTGTCATGCCCGAATGGGTCTTCGAGCTGGCTTCCGATGCCATCAATTCCGTAAAGCGTGAACATGACTAGCACAACAATAGGTACAGCCCACCAACTCATATCGTCTACGAGAGCGAAAGGCAAGACGCCACCAAAGAGCGCGAGGACTTGCTTCTGATGAATCCTACAGCGTTGATTAGCAAGGGATGCCGAGGAACCAATATTGTTGATTATCCTCACAAATGGGCCACCGGGATGCTGGTTAATCGAATGGTCTCCATCCTTCCATACGCATCCGTCAGGGTATTCAATTGCACCTGCATCTGTGAAGCCTGGGGCCCATGAAACGCCCCTTTGTCAAAGAACCTTTTTATATACTGTTCCACGAAGAACGTCAACTGTAGCGGCAGTCCCACGCCTCTGTCATCCAATCCTGTCAAGCCATGCGGTAGCAATTCGCTGTACTCCGGTATAAGTGTCGAATCCCCCGTATTTTGGCTGATTGCCGTACCAGGTATGATTTCGGCACCCCATTCAGCTCGTAGATGATTCTTCGTAGCGTAGAGAATGGCTATGAGAATGCGTACCACGCGCTCGGTGTCCGCCTTGTCGTAGTCCGTGATGGTGACCTTATTGGGGGAGTTGGGTATGGTACAGGCAAGAAAGGAACGGGTGAGGTTGCGGACGGAGGTTATGATGACGGTGAGGTAGTTACGGCCGTCCCAGAAGCGGTTGTAGGAGGTTTGATTACGGAAGACCTGAGCTTTCTGTTAATCTGCTAGCTTGGGTAAGGGGTTGTAGGAGGAGGAGGTACGAGCATAAGACCGACGACGATGGATAGGCTGGGTATCTAGTCGTATATCAATATCAGTTGCTGGTCAAAGTTTCCTCCACCTAGTTGTGCGTACAATGCTAGCTGGCAGTCCCAAGCTCCCGTCCAAGTGCTTGTCGAGGAACACGACAAGCGCAGCGAACAAGCCATGTGCTGAGACTTGGACAATGATGGCGCGGTGGATGGCACCCTTGATGAAACGAAGCGCGAGAGGCCATCTTCAGTGGATGTCAGCTCAAGTCTGTAGCACACTGAGGAGGCGTCCAGACCTTCTAGGCTTCTGCCTCGTGGAGCGGGCAAACGGTATCGTCGACTTGCGCTGATGATGCTTCGTTTTGCTGTGTTGATTGAAGGTATTTTCCATGATGACCGTTGCTTTGAAATACAATGTCCGACATTGCTTTGCGCATCACAGGCAGTCTGAAGCGGACACATTGCAAAATCCCACGCTCATGTTGCACAGCCGGTTTGTGAAAGGGCGGTTCAATGCCTGCGGCCATTTATAGAGACGTGAAACATATTCTTTTGCAACTCAAGAATATTGATCCAGGACCCCGGAGACACGGATATGCAAAAGCGCTGTGGAACCGTTTAATGAAGATGAGGCGAGGATTGAAAGCGCAGGTAGCTTGTAGGACAGGTTATTGAGGACGAGGATATGGTAACGACAAGGCCTTCATGTATCAAAGTGCGACCGAGTGCGTACTACATATGATACATAGACCAAAGCAATGAGAATAAAGCGAGGCAGCCTGCAACTGTTTTCCATAATCTACATCGCGTGATTACTTTTTGGGTGGTATAGTAAACTGAGCTCAATGAAGGCGTTTATGTTTATGCACAGCTATTAGGGAGGACGACTGAGCGCCCGCTTCTAGTACATTATACACCTCGCTCCCACCACGAAGGTCTCCTTTGATGCCTGGAGGAATTCCGTTTCTGCCGTGGGTCTTAAGAACACCCTCATCCCCACTTGAGCAACATGCCTCTTCTTTGGCCGGTAATTTAAGGACGGTCTATTCTTCGAATTGGTGCCAATGACCATGGCAAGCTCTCATCCATTACAGCTCCGTCTAGGCTCATCGGTGGCCCGCCAGCGTGTGACTCTTCAAATCAAATTACCTGTACTATCCAAAAGCAATCGACGGGATGGATTTTATCCCTCGCGCAGCACAGTCATGGATGACGAAGCTGTCACGAGGACATGCCGGTACACCTTAATGATTCGCGGATCCGGCTGCACTCCACTGTCGATACCAATTGAGACAGTCAACGTTCGCAACCGAAGCGGACGTCTTCACATTGGTGCCACACAAGATCTGTTTGACCGCAACTTCGACCCTGGATTTTGCATGAGCTAATATCCGGTCACGCTAGCAGAAAGTTGGAAGCAGACTCACTTCTTGCCATTGAGAGTGACAGGGATCTCTGGGCACTCATCAATGATGCCGGGTACGTGTCTTGCACTGAGCTCAGTCCTTACGACTGCTTTAATCCTCTCCACAAGTCCCTTAGAGAAGGTAAAGTCCTGAGCCATTTTCACGAAAAGAACAACGACCTCGTCGGTATCAGTTTCGCGTCTTCTCCCAATGCAGAGAGCATCTTCGATGTCTGGAAATTGTTCCAAGATCACATTGTATATCTCTGAGCTGCCGAATCTTACCCCTGCCGGCTTTAAAACACCATCACTCCTGTTGAGATTTCGGAATCAGTATTGCCTGTTCAAGAAAATGTTGGCGCAAGAGTTATTGTCAGTGGGTGGTCTAACGGTGAAAAGAAAGGGTGAGGGCCAGCTGTCCCTTGGAGCCCACCACCAATAATGAGACAAAGGCTTCGAGCACAACGTACCGGCCCAACATTATAAGCCCACCAGTCTTGGGGTTCAAGCGGACAAAGTCACCGTGATGCCAGACACCTGGACCAAAGGTTTCAAAATAACTCTTCTTGTATATTCTGTCCCCATTGGCACCATAAAACATGACTGGCTGGCAAGGAAAAGGTTTTACACAAACAAGGTCTCCCGGTTCACCGGTGTTCGTAACGTCCTTGCATTGGAAGTCCCAAGCCTCTACAGCCATACCTAAACCTCGTACTTGTATCTCCCCGGCGTAAACCGGAGAGATTTGAGAAGGTGCTCCGAATAGCGAGATAATGTCTGTACCCCCAGTGATGCTGGCGAGGTTGATGTCCGAACCAAACGCGCGATAGACGTACTCGAAGGTTGACGGGGCCAATGGACTGCCGGTGCTATATATAGCTTTCAAAGATTTCAGATTTACTGTACCATTCGCTATGATGTCTTTCTGCTCCATGACAGAGAGATATTTAGCACTTGTGCCAAAATGGGTGATGCCTAATCGATCAATAAGGCGAGGCATCGCTAACTCGCCCTTACCTTCGGCATCGAGCGGTCTGAACGGCGATCCATCATAGAGAATGAGCGTAGCACCTGTGGCGAGGCCAGATACCAGCCAATGCCACATCATCCACGTGCAAGTCGTGAAATAGAAAAGACGGTCTCCTGGACGGATATCGCACTGAATTTCATGTTCCTTTTTATGCTGTATCAACGTGCCAATAGCTCCATGAACGATGCACTTGGGCTTTCCCGTGGTTCCTGAAGAATACAAGATATATACTGGATGGTCAGGCTGCAATTGCGCAAACTCGAGTTTCGCGTCAACAGGAACGGAAAGCACAAACTGGCTGTAGGTACAAGCTGTTCCATCGGCAACGGTAATATCCTTCAGATCGATCTCATGACCCGCAATCGTCTCGAAGACTACACAAGCTTTCAATTGAGGCAGCTCCTTGGCAATCTCCTTCAATTTGCCATGTACCTCGTGCACTTTATCATTATACATGACGGCGTTGTCAGCAAAGAGCATCACTGGCTCAATTTGTCGAACGCGTTCTAGAACCGCATGGACACCAGAATCAGGAGACATAGCTGTCCAAAGCGCACCGATAGAAGTAGTGGCCAACATAGCTACCAGCGTGTTGCAATGATTCGCAACATAGCCGGCGATGCGATCACCCTCTTCTACCCCTAGCGCTCGCATTGCTACGGCACATTGGCGAACCCTTTCTCGAAGTTCACTCCATGTAACATGGTTCCAAGATTCTTCGTTGGCTTCTATCACAGCATATGAATCATCGCTTGGAATGCAGCTAGGATAGAGGAGGTTTTCTGCAAAATTCAGCCTTGCCTGCGACATTTTGGTGTCAGCAATTGCCTTTTGGAAAGCAAAGCCCAGAGCAAGGTGCCGTGATTGATGTCAACAGTCCCCATACATTCCCCTTTTGGAGGACAGAAGCCAGAGCAAAGTGACATGATTCACGGTCAAATCCGGCATACCTTCCCCTTTTCGACAGCAATGCCTGATCAGAGTTGATGGCAGCACTCCCACTGCGAGAGCAAAGTCTGGGCAAAGTTACGATATTGATGGCAATACTCCCGGAGTAAGATGAAAGGATTGAAGGCGATGCCGTCGAAAGTGGTCTCGCGACACGACAGTCTACTCAGGATCTGTGGGAGGTGGCTTTGAAGATGGCTTACCTCTTGAAAGAATAGTGGTCGTGGGAAGATAGGCGCGTTATCGTCGACGGCCTAGGTTCCCCGTCAACTGGAGTCACTATGGTTGATGTGGTGGACGGTACCCGGGTAAAAGTCTTTGAGGCCTTTACGCCTGTGAAATACCAAACCTCTTCCCAGAATTGATTGATGTGTGAAACAGACCATTTGCGTAGGTCTTCGTAGTCGTGAAGGTTCACGCGGTACTTGACTTCCAGCTGTCTCTTGAATTGGGAGATGCGTGTCGACGTTGGATCTCTATGTTTCCAGAGCAGCTTTGGGGCACTAGCCGTCATGGTCGAAGGCGCGCAACAGCTGTGGAGATGCAGGCCACTTTCAAGACTCGGTGAATCTGCCAGTCCCGGCCCTGCTGTGTGTTTTGTATCGTGTACGTTGTGGTTGGAAGATGAGCGAGATGAGCTGCGCTTCGACGAGGAGGCCTCCGGCCCTCCGGGACCTGGATCGACCGGGGCCCGTTGCCAAGACCGTAGTGCCAAGTAGTCCTAGTGCAATTTGCAGCTGCAAGCATCTTTTGGCTGAGTCGGTGATTTTGGCTGACGGGATGACCTTCCTCATCCCCTGCAATTTCCTACTCGTCCAATCTCCCAACCACTCGCGACTTGCATTTCTTAATAAGCTGACAGCTTCCACCTTCTTTTCCTGACCCACCACTACTGTCTTTATTGGAGTCATATTGATCCTGCTCCTGATCTTTGCCTTGCTGAGTGCGCGAGAGGGAAGAGGCGAACCTTCGTTGCGACCAGCGGAAAGCGCCACCGCACATCTTACCAACATTCCACCCTCTCAGCGGAGCCACACGGAAAGCGTGAACCAAGTCGTACAAAACACATCAACCTCACAGCAACAACGCTCTTCAGCACTTCCGCGGCAAATGAACAATAATACCGGCATAGCGACAAGTCGAAATGTCATGAGTTTATCGCTTCCGGCCTCGAATTAACGCCGCTCTCTTTGGAAGCTCTGCATTGAATTCGTCTACGACGTGCGAACGGGCATTGTCGCTTTCTCAACCGCTACCAATATCCGCCGACATCATTAATAACCTTACTTACTATACATGGGCTCCGTCGTTGCATACTCACCCTGTACACTAATAAGTTGATCCTCCGCTACTTCGCCCCACTACACCGCCTGAACGAAGACGACAACTTCGGCTCAATCCCAGCAATCTAAACTTCTGCGACCTATCCAAGAACCACCAAGGTCCTGCTTCTCGAAGCTCATCAATTCTCCAACCACTTTTTCCACCAGGCCCAAACGGATGTCAGAAAGTCTGCAGACGTGGCCCACCATGTCTCGCAGGCCATTGAACCCATTCGGAAATAGCTCTCCCTCTACCACCACGACTATGATGACGACGCACAATGAGAATCGTGAACTGCCTCGTCGAGCATCCTCGCCAAGGATGAAGAAGTTGACCAGCCTCTTTTCTCCTTCGCCGAGATCGAAGACCGAGACGCAGACCGCAACAGCTGCCCTAATTGCAGCTGCACAGCAACAGACACTGATAACCTCGCCATCGCCACAGATAAGCTCTCCATCGTTGTCTCTACCAACAATCTCGCTGTCTACTGCAAGGGCAGACTCCGCCAACATGGATGAGCCACCCACCACACTGTTTCAACCACCTTCTCCGGCAGAAGCGCGCAGGATCGCAAAGGCACATGCCCAATTCGGCCCATTGGGCCATCACTCTCATAAATACACCAGTCGTCATCAAGGTGGAGACTTTCCTGAGCCAGTCATGGACGAGCCTCCGTACTACTACCTCCTGACAACCTACCTCAGCTACTTGATCCTAATCGTGTTTGGACACGTCCGAGATTTCTTTGGCAAGAAGTTTCATAAGCGCGACTATCGACATCTGCAAGCCAACGACGGCTATGCAGCCTTGAACAGCGACTTCGATAACTTCTACATCCGGCGCCTGAAGATGCGAATAAATGACTGCTTTGCCAGGCCTATCACAGGAGTGCCTGGCAGATACATCACACTGATCGATCGAACATCCGACGATCACAACCTTCACTTCAAATTCACGGGCACAACGACCGAGACTTTGAATATGAGCTCGTACAATTACTTGGGCTTCGCTCAATCCGAAGGCCCTTGCGCCGACGCCGTCGAAGACACTGTCAAAAGATACGGATTGACCATAGCAAGTTCGCGCGGTGACGTTGGGACCTCAGATCTTCATGTCGAGGTCGAGCAGCTCATAGCACGATTCATTGGCAAGGAGTCGGCAATGGTCTTCTCTATGGGGTTTGGCACGAATGCGAGTGCGTTTCCTGCGCTGATCGGCAAAGGATGTCTAGTCATTTCTGACGAGCTCAACCACGCATCAATTCGCTTTGGTGCTCGCCTATCTGGGGCAATGATCGAAATGTTCAAGCACAATGATATCAAAGATCTTGAAAGGGTCTTGAGAAGTGTCATATCTCAAGGACAGCCGCGAACACATAGACCTTGGAAGAGGATTCTTTTAGCTGTTGAAGGCCTCTATTCGATGGAAGGAACAATGTGCAACTTGCCCGGCATAGTGTCACTGAAGAAAAAGTATAAGTTTCATCTTTTTGTGGACGAAGCACATTCAATTGGAGCCCTCGGGCCGAAGGGCAAAGGCGTCTGTGACTATTTTGGCATTAACCCCTCAGAAGTTGACATCTTGATGGGAACTCTCACAAAATCATTTGGTGCGAATGGTGGCTATATTGCAGGTGACAAAGCGATCATCGACAAGCTCCGACTTACCAATGCCGGATCCATATACGGTGAAGCCCCGGCGCCCGCTGTCCTTACTCAGATTGCCGCCTCTCTGCGTATCATTAGCGGTGAATTCGTCCCAGGACAAGGCGAAGAGCGTCTTCAACGGCTTGCGTTCAACTCTCGATATCTCCGACTCGGATTAAAAAGGCTAGGTTTCATTGTCTATGGACATGACGATTCGCCAATCATTCCAGTCCTTCTCTATAACCCTGCCAAGATGCCAGCATTCTCACACGAAATGTTGAAGCGCAAGATCTCGGTTGTTGTCGTTGGCTACCCAGCGACACCTCTCGTGTCATCAAGAGCTAGATTTTGTGTCTCTGCCGCACATACAAAGGATGATCTAGACCGATTGCTTGACGCCTGTGATAAAGTTGGTGATGTTCTACAGATCAAATTCTCTTCTGGCATTGCTGGTGGTGCAGAGCCACTACCGGAGGGAGTCACCGCAGAGATGGTGAAGGAGTGGAAGCGAACGGAGAAGGGTGGCATGCAAGGCGATGTCATTTTTCAACCACCTCGATGGAAGCTGGAGGACGTGCTGAAGAAAGGAGTGCAAGACGTCAAGGTTCCATTGAGATGATCCGTCATTGTTCCGCCATGTCTTGTCCATATCATGATGGTGTTCGGACCGCCGCAGTCCCATTCCATCTGGAATGATCGATTGAGAGGGCTGCGTACCACTGACTGTCGCTTCATGTGGTACCTGAAGCCGGCTCACTGTCCTGAATATCTCCGTTCAAAGCCGTCATTTCCCTCTATACTTATGCTTAGAGCTAGGCTTTACACCGGGTGTCAGGTAGACGAGTAATGGTTGCTATAGAAGGGAGATGAAAGCATCAGGTGTAATGGCACAGTACAGAGCTCAAGTACCCTTTAGAGGGCATGATGTAAGCATAATCAAGGCTGATAGACTTTCTCCAATGCAATCCATGTCTGGTTTACATTTAAAACAATGTTTATGTGGAGGAACGCAGGCTTGGCGGCGAAGCAGCCCTAGGCGCTAAGACTGTAGGATGTATTGCACTCGTGTCCGCCGCCTTTGCGATGGTAGTCCTTGTTGCCTTCCATTGTTCGAAGGAGGGTGTCGGGCTCGCTGTGTGTCCTTCATTATGTCTGTGAAACCTTGTGAAGGCATGACTCCCCCAAGACCTTCCTCCCTAAGCCTGGGAGCCATGAATCTACGTCCGTCCGCCTTGCTCAAAACTCTTGCTGTTCTGGGGATCTTCATCTGTATCATCAGCTTGTCGTATTGGGGTCGGTTGGTTAGTATACCTGCAATTCTTATCCACAGAGAGCCGCTCCCCTCCCAAGACTTTCAATTCGACAACCCAACCAGCCAGAACTGGACCAACAGAATATGGCAAACGAGCAAGTTGCCTTTGGTAGCGATTGGTGATGAGGACAGAGAGCATGTGAAGACATGGTCGGATCTGAATCCAGAGTACAGATACGAGATGCTGACCGACGAGATGATGGAAAGCTACGTCAAAGACCACTTCCACAACAGCCATGCGGACATTGAACGAATCTATTTCGAAGTCAAAGATTACATCCTGCGCTCAGATCTTATAAGGTACCTTATCCTGCTGGCGGATGGTGGCGTCTACAACGATCTCGACGTGGGATGCGAGAAGCCCATCAAGACTTGGGTACCGCCGCAATACAAGGACAGCGCTGGAATTCTGTTGGGCGTTGAGGTCGACAATAATTTCGGGCCAGACGGAAGAACGTTCAAGGGTGGACAAGACCTCTTCGAGCTAGTCAATTGGACCATCATGTCAAAGCCGAACCAGCCGTTCATGTGGTTTCTAGTCAAGCGCGTGATGGAAAATATCAGGAACCTGGCAGCTTCGCAGAATCAGCCAATATCGAGGATAACCTATACCATACAAAATGTCGTTGATGTCACTGGCCCAGCTGCTCTTACGCGGGCCTTTTTTGATTATGCTTCCGGAATTACTGACTCGAACGTCACGTATCTCAACTTCACAAAGATCACCAAACCACGGTTGATTGGGGAGGTATTAATTCTTCCTATTCACGCCTTTGGTGCTGGTCATCAAGTGGAGTGGGCAGGGTGGAAGCAAACAGATGGAACTCCCTTGGTACATCACTACTTTGCGGGTTCTTGGAAAACGGATCACTATAACATGGCGTCCCAGCCTCCCCCGGTAGACCAAGAGCAACCGAAGAAGGAAAAAGATGCAAAGAAGGCAGAAGAAGCAAATAAGAAACAGGCTGAAGAGGAGGAGAAATATCAAGTCGGGACGGAAAGGAAGAAGCAGCATGAAAATATCGTACAAGAAGCAGCAGACAATCTTCCGGAAGAGGCCAAGGAAGGGGTGGTCGGGAATGCACCGGACGAACAGCAGCAGAGCGCAACCCAGGTCGGCGACTCATCGGCAAGCAGTGTGGCATTTGTGCCGCCGTCCTCTGACTCGTCTAAAGCAAAGGAGGAGAAGCCGTCAAACGGTCAAGCCGCAGCAAAGGATTCAGACGAGAAAGTAGCTAGCGACAAGCCTGCTTCAGTCAAATATGTCGAAGACCAAACAACAGAGTTCGATTCCACTGTTGAAGCATCAGCCGAGCCAGAATCAATGGAAGACATGTTAGCCAAGGCGAAAGCAGAGAAGAACACCAAAGCCAAAGAAGACGCGGAGAAGGAGACAAACAAAGCAGCACAAGCGGCCAAAGAGAAGGAGATTGAGGAAAAGCTAGCCGCCGAGAAAGCAGCAGAAGAGAAGTCCAAAATGGAAGCGTGGCGCAAAGCGCAGGAGGATGCCAAGTCGGATGAAGAGAAAGAGGAGGATGCGCGAAAGGCGAAGGAGCAGGAGGAGGAGGAGGAGCGGAAGGCAAAGTGGGAGGAAGTCAAAAAAGCTGCCCCTAAAACGGCACCGAAAAAGACGGATGAGGAGAAGCAGAAGTCTTCGAATGATCTGACAGACTATGACTATATACCAGACTGATGGAGGAGAGGTCATAGCTATGGCAACGGTCTCGTTGCAGACTACCTCAAAGGCCGCTCAACGCTCCACTTCGTCAGTCAGCCAGAGGCGCAGATAATTGTCTGAGGATCACCAGTCAGACGATATCTGGATGTTGCCCATATCATGATCCTCTTCGCAACTCACAGGGCGCCTTGTACTAGTCAGTGTCCTCGGGAGCGTTATCACAACTAAAGCAAAAGCATGAACCAAGATCGAAGGAACGCAATTGTGATACTGGTCGGAAGCAGAAGTCATCTCGGATGTTCTAAAATGTCATGAGTGTCTCAACCTTACCCGAGATTAGAAGTTGAAAAAGGTCATGTCACCAGCAAGACTAGCCAGAATCGGAATCTTTTGGGCCGCATTACAAAGCAAAAGCTACATTACCATCTTCTCAGCTCGTAAAATGTGTGGCAAGACTTTCGGCATCTGAAGGGTTGGGAATATGGGTGGATTTGTGATCTAGTCAATTGAGGAGCATAATCAATTATAAACAGAGCTTTGTTGTGATCATGGCGGTGAGGACTACAGGTATTCTGGACGTGATATCTGGGGCGGGAGATGAGAGTTGGATTATTTACAACATTCTGGATCTAAGATATCGGTGCGTCTGCAGCTGCACTATCTGTGCAAATAATGTTCATTTAGGTTTCACTCTCACGAAAGCAAGCGAAAATGTACGGACGACAGGATGAACTCGTCTTTGCTATCTGTGAATGCATTTCCTCATGGCCATTTTCATGGAGCTTGGCCACTTTGTTTGGCCACTAAAGTGAACTCCTTACCTTCTTTCTCGCCGTGCCCATGATCTGAGTCTGCAGCTTGCACCTTCGCCGGATACATCGAAGCGAGACGCTCCCTGAGAGTCTTGTGAGGGCATTACGTTGGGAAGATCATGTTACGGGCGAGAATTGGGGACACGCGCGGAACATCTGGAGGACAGTCTCAGGCTGATACCCACGACCTTTCGAACCTGGAAACTTCAAAGGTTGGGAGGGCACGACCCGGTTTCCTGTAGCCGCAATTCGGTCTAAAGATCGGTCTCGGATCTCCACTCTTTTTTCAGTCAATCTTGTGATGGTCCTTTCTCATTCATTTGAGGTTGTCCTTGCAGAAGTCGGTGAGCGGCAGAATACCTATCGCAAATTGGGCTCGAAGGATGGTAAATCCTCACTTAGATGCTCTCGAGTCAATGGTCGTTCTATCGATCTGATGCTTATCAATGCTCAGGACTTCCGTACCCTTGTCATGGAAGACATCTATCTGGGATCTTAAGATGGCCCTGCGACGGAGATGACTCGGGCCGACGAGAAGTCAACGCTTGGTTTCGAGAGCATGAGATGTGTCCGTTGAAGAAGCTTAGCGTCAAAGGAACAGCTAGGTTAATCTTGTCGTCGCCATCTTCAGCTCCAGCGCCCCGTCGGTCTCGTTGTTGGTGTTTTGGTTGTCTTTGCCCTTCTGATCGTCGGCTGCCTTAACACTTGCTGTCAGTGAAAGCTTTCAATCCACACAAGGAACAGGAAAGGAGTTGGATTCAGACTCACTGCATCAACGCTGGACCTTTCGTGCTGTGGATCTTGCTTGCCACCCAACGCAAAGGCCCTTCCCATCCCATTTTCAGTGACCCAGGCCATGCTTTCTTGTGTTGGGATTCTGCAACATAAAAGGGCTCTCACCTAGGGGCCCCTCGCAACCCGGTCACTGACAGTGAGCTGGCGGATATAGTACGCGATAGTCGGATCTTGGTCAATAGCTTTGAGGAGGAGAGGCATGCTCTTGGACCTGCAGGCATCGGAGCGTTCAACCACAGCGTTTTTTTCAAGGCGTTCACGGTGCTCTCGTAGGAGGGGTTTAGCGATGGTGGAGAAGTCCTTGTTCAAAAGGGCAAATTGAGGATGCTGCTGGGATGTATATATTATCAAGCGTAAGAGAAGAGGCCAGCAAGACGAGAGAGAATTGCTTGAGCTCAAGCTTTGATGGACGTAGCAAAGGAAAGCAGCGTCTTGCAGACTGCAATAATGAAGAAAAGTATGGAGGAGCTAGTGCTATTCAAAGAGGAACACATTTGTAATAGATGTGCGGGCTCTGAATTGAAAGAGTAATCAAGGAGCGTTCAAGATTGATGAGTAGAGATGAGTTTTGATGGACGTCTGTTCCTGGAATCTGCCATTCTTACTGCTTGCCCCACTCTGTGGTATGAGTCGCCTTCATTGAATAGGGCCTGCCTTGTTCAGCCTATCATCGCCAGTCACGGGCAAGGGCTTGGGACTGATTCAATGGTCACCCTCAAGATCCATGTAATGTGAACAAGCTCGATGCTGAATCACAGAATAAAGCCAACAGGTATTTTGAGATCGTGATTAGTGACATACCTCCTCTGATTGCGTTTGAATCCAAACCGCCGTCCCTCTCTTCCATGCCTAAGTTGCCGCGCCCCTCGCAATCAAGTGACTCCCTTTCACTATCCAAACCGCACAAAAGCTGCAGCATCAATATCACGTCAGATGGCGCAGGGGATGAACGCACAGGTTGGTGAGGCAAATCCCACTGCGGACCGAGACAGCTGCAAGAGTGGGCCAATATGGCCATGTACAAGGAGTATTTCGAGGATGATCTGGGATCAATCCCCTAGCCTTCGTCATCACCCAACCTGGCCTCGCCTTATGAATATTCAAGTATCATCTGCTTGTCCGACTCAAACTGCCTGACGTGGAACTCACACCAGCCTAACGCATTGGCTCGTATTGACGTACGGAAAGGTGTCGAGCAGAGAGTTCGATGGCAGGTCAGGCACGCCAGATATAGATAAATGCATTGCAAGCCTACGAGCGTGTTGGTACAAAGGCGATCTTTACAGGAGTCTCAGCGATGTTCGGCCGGAGGTAGCAAAGGAAGCTAGAGCCCGTTTCCCAAGCTGCCGATGTCCTGGACGCCCATTCCTGGACTACAGCAGAGATAACATTGCAGATCCCGTTGAGATATTGTGGGAGCGGCTGTATGGTAGGCGACTAGTGGCCCGGTCTCCTCATCCCTCAGACAGCAATGCACTAAATTCCCTCCAATAGACCACCAGATAGTAGGAAGACCCTACGCGGCCTGTGAGAAGCGCAAGCGAAGCATTGATCTTCTGGGTGTCCCAAGTATCTATGACGAGCGTCAATTCGCAAGCGAACGATGACACTGCATTACAACGACACCAAGTTGGGATTGCAAGCTGGGACACAGGCGACCACAATCAGGAGGAATACTGCATTTCAACCCCGAATCCTCTGATCATGTTTTCTCCATTCCTCAGATCAATGGTCGCGCCGCAACTGTACAGCAGCTCTTTCACCCTGCCCTCCCAGAGCAAGCTCAAACCTCCACGTTGGTCGAGGCGGGCTTTGAGGCAACCAGCCATATCATCTTCAGCTGGATGGTTAGACGAGTTGTTGGAAACCTTTTGACCCATTTTTCGCCGCGCCCAGTCCAGGTCATCTGAAATTGAAATTGATTTCCGTCGCCATAATTCCGTCCCAATCTGCAACTCACTTTCGTAAGAGTAGACGTTGAAGTCAAACCGTGAGCTTAGCGCCAGTAATGGAGAAGCAAGCACTGAATATGTACTACTGAGGTTGCCCATAAGAGGACTTAAAGTCAGAGTCATAGTGTACGGGAAGCCGGTGTGGGACGGCAAAGTAGTAAAGCGCAAGCCAGTCGATATGCCACCGGACTTGTTTAAGAGACCATAGTATAACTCTCCACCAGCAGAAAAGCGGCCATGGGGCTGCGTTGGGGTTTGGGCTATAGAGAGTGCTGCTGCCTTGTCCGTAGTTGAGATAGCGGGATCAAGAGCAGCCTCGAAAGGAGGGCTGGGAGGCGGCTCTGACCCGAAATTATACAACCCCCGAGCACCGAAGAGAGCGCTGTCGGTGCTAAAGATGTACTCTGTATTATGTTTTGCACCGTCATGCTGAAGATGGGCGAGAACCGTACCGCCGTTGGGAAGACGAGAATCGCTAACGCATTTAATATTGAGCTGAGTCCTGGGACTTAGACGGCGGAGATAGAGCGCTTCGAGCGTTGAGCGTGGAAGGAAGAGGCGACCGTAAAGCAAAGCTTCTCTCTTGTCTACACGTTTTCCTTGATGCCATATTTCCCACCACCAAGGCTCGTCAGGCTGGCGCAGATCCTGCAATTGGCGGTAACCGGGCACTAAACGGCGAAGATCAATGGCACTGCTTCTCGATGCAAGTTCCGAAAGCGTTAAAGTTGAGTACAAATAAGAGAGAGAGCCATCTACAAGACCAACGCTGCCTAAGGTGTACGACGTTGCAAAGTTGGGGGAAGAGAGCGAAGAGGCATGAAAGCGGAGGCCATTGGGTGTATCAAATTCAAGAAGGTCTGCTTTTGGTCAGCGAAACCTTCAAGTCTCATACAGGAGGTCCCATTACTTCGCGAAGTAGCAGTCAACGTTCCATATGAATTGTCCCGATCCCAGCGAGTTGCATCATAGAAGGCATTCTGGACATAATCCATGAACCCAAGCATGTTGGGTTAACGGTCAGGGCCTTCTGAGAATCATTGTGACCAATTGCTACATAATGTAAGCGCTGGGTTCCCCATTAGACCTCCCAGCCTGTGGTTGCGTTCCCAAGTACTCCCAGTTGCAAAGCCCGAAGTCAAGGGTCTTGGCGCGAAATCTTGGCACGCACTCAGCCCTACGTCTATCAAAAAGTTCAAATACCTTTCGGAGATCAGTCCTCACCAACTTGAGTCACATGCAAATTCTACAATGCCGAAATCGAAACGCGCGAAAGTAGTTCACCTATCCAAGACCCAGAAGAAAGGCAAAGAGCTGACCATCCGTCTTTACGCCAACATTCAAGAATGCATCCCCAACTACCCCTACATCTACGTTTTCAGCGTGCACAACATGCGCAATACTTACCTGAAAGAGGTTCGAAACCAGCTGTCCGATAGCAGGTAAATTTGTCTCACTGCATTCACTTCTCTCGACCTCACACTTTCATTGAGATACTTTGGCTCATCCCCACCCCCAGACTCTTCTTTGGCAAGACCAAAGTGATGGCTGTCGCCCTTGGCCTCACATCCGCCACAGAACCCTATCCAGGAACCTCGCTCCTAAGTCCTCACCTCCACGGTAATGTCGGTCTAGTATTCTCTTCTCGCCCTTCAAAAGATATGCTCGCCTACTTTGCCTCCTTCAATCCCTCTGACTACGCTCGCGCTGGGACGACTGCTTCGAGATCATTCAGCATACCACCTGGCATCGTCTACACACGTGCCGGTGAAATACCAGAAGAGGAAGATCTACCGATCGCACACTCCATAGAGCCGAGTCTGAGGAAATTAGGGGTACCGACGAAGCTCGTGAAAGGGAAGGTCGTGCTAGAGGCTGAAGAAGCCTTTGTTGTTTGTAAGGATGGAGAGAAGTTGGGGAGTGGACAGACCAGCTTGTTAAAGATGTTTGGGGTTACGATGGCCGAATTCAAGATGGGCGTTGAGGCATGGTGGGAGGGGCAAACAGGAGAGGTTACTGTACTGCAGGATGGAGTGGAGAAGAAGGTCCAGCCCGTTTAAAGTGATGCGATGACCCTCGAGAACGGCGTGGATGAGTTGAATAGCGAGGAGGTCGATGAGGCATGATACCATGGAATATGTTTGCATAGCGCAGGCGTTTGGTCGGTAGGTATTGGCTCATTCAGAGCATCGATCCTCGATGATCTGCTGTATTGGCACGAGGAGATGGAACTCGAGACCGCTTTTATGAATGTTGCAACAGAGATATCACTGGTAAGAGGAGACCTTTCGAATGTTTCGCTTGATCGGATAGACCGGATCGACTCTTCAGGGTTTGTGGAGGCAACGGAATCATTTGACCCAAATAGGTGATTCTCCCTTGTTATGAGATCTAATGAGAATACTTTCTACATCATGCCTTTCCGCTGGCATTCACTCTTAATTTCCCGTTCTTAATGGCCTCCATCGCGAGATCCGCGACATTATATATCTCTAGATATGAATCGATCATCCAGGACAAGATTGGGAAGGCCGAAGGCTCGGAGTCGAATCATTGCAGACCTGCCGCACGATTCAGTGGGAGTCCTCTTGATTGTTGTACCGCTCGATTAGCTTCGGCGTAGTGATAAAACCACCTTGCCCACCGTGCAAGCCAACTTATGTGCTACTACTAGCAATAGTCCTGCAGCTGCTGTGCTTGGCATTACACCTAGGTATATTATCAATACCGGATTCGAAGGACGACGTATGAGATATTCGGGCTGGGAGTGAAGAACCTCGAAGCGAGTGGAGCCGGAAGCAAGAATGGTCAAGCGCCGGATCATATGTAAATACAAGCGTCTTTACATGGCATTGAGTGAAAAGCGGAACCGGCTCAGAATCCGTCAGTGACTCTAGAAGACTTTGTCGGCTTGCGGTCATGTCATATTGGAGCGACGAGAGATTCTCCTCATGGCAACGGTGGTGTTGATCTGCCAAGCCAACTTGAAGAGCTACGTATGGCTTCCGTCGACGGCGAAGCAAAGGTTTCGATTAGCACCTCCTCGAATTCAATGATGAGAGGAATGAAGGCTATCAGTGCATTCGACTTATGAAAGAGATAATGGAAGGCCGCGGCAAATTTTTCGAACATATTGAGCTGGAGAAAATGTAATAATATCATAGTTATAGCTCTACTGCTTTCCTACGCAGCCAACACCGAACTTCACAAGACCATCGTGGCAAAGGGATCAAACACTGGCGAGATTTCTAGACAACATTGGAAACAGCCGGGCTTCTGCTTGCTGTCGTCGACTTCCGAAAGCGGGTGGCGGTACTTATAACTTGTATTCCAAGTGGCTGTTCACGGAGGCTTCGTTGGGGAAGAAGCAGTGGGATGAGGTCGTATTTGCACGAGCATGGTTTTACCTGAGGCCCAAATTCGGTGAAGTCAGCCATGAGTTCCACCCGAGTGGGGGCATGGGCTGTTGTTATGACCGAAGTATCCTTGCGACATGCCCATCTTACCGTTGTGCAAGGCGGGGCTGGCAATGCTCATCAGCAGCATAATATTTCTGGTCTCGTGGACACATGCTTGGCTGCCAACTGTGGATAGTTGTTACCCTCTGTTGGTTTCTTTGCAAATGTTATTATTCGTAGGTATCGACAGATCCCGACGTTGTTCAAGCTGTCCGTGTGGACGCGCCAACTGCATTTGTTGTGGATCTGTTATGTCACACATGATGCATTGCAGATGGATATGGGAGATCAGCTTACACCTCCCTGAAGCCTTTATCAACCGTCATGATTATAGGCACCTGAAGAGGCTAGCGCAGCCCTAGCCTCATCCCTCTCCTCGTGCATTGACCTCGCATGGAAACAATCGTTAGGTCCACCCGCACATTGAAATACTGACACAATGTCACAGGTTGCCGGGGTAGGTACCCCAATCGGCTCAAATACGTCGCCAACATGTTTCCGAAAAGGCCAATCAACCCGTGCTCCGACAGCTTTGGATAAAGTAGGAGTCAGACATCCATTGGGCCCTCAATTATTCGGAATTCGATCCAATACCAACATCACGATTGCATGATGCCGTTCCTCTTCCTCGAACTCCCTGCCGAAATCCGCAACCATATTCTCCGTCTCCTTCTCACCCACAACACTCCCATCGTCACGCGATCTGCCAACCAGCTTGCGCCTCCAAAGCCTACGAACCTGCGACTGTGCCCTCATATCCTTCTGACCTCATGGCGTACCTATCACGAAGGTTTGTCCATCCTCTATGGCGAGAACACCTTTCAAGCTCACCCCAGCTATCTCACCTCTATGCTCTTCGCCATGGATCCTTGCCGTAAGGTCACTGCAAGCTTCGGCTTGGAGATGATTCGCAGGTTCCATATACGTGTGAGGTTGGATTGCGATCCATTCTACGAAGCTGAAGCTGTAAAGAAGGCTTTTTCTGGCGCAGATTCTTTGGAGGTGGAGATCTTCAGGTCCAGCTGGGGTATGGGGGGATACGATGCGTTGGAGGGGTATACGAATGTTCGGGGCGTAAGGAAGGCGAGGGTGCATGGCAGTGTGGGGGCCGGTTTTGCGGAGTGGTTGGAATGGGTCATGCAAGCTCCTGAGGGAAGGATAATTGGGGAATTTGAGCACTATGAGCACATTGAAGGGGTCAGCAAACCAAAGATGCTATGGAACCAGGATCGGTTATGTTAGCAATTGTCATCCCGTCATGGCTTCTTGGAGGTAGTGATTCTTGTATGATTGCTAAAGCTGTGCTACAGAAACATCAGCATCAGTCACATCTCGGTGCACTGTATCTCTTTGGGTCTCTATCCTCTTTCACCATCTTGCTAGTTCATGAGCCTAGTACCCCGACCTAGCAGTGCCATATTTGATCCATATGGTCCACAGAAGGCCGTTTTTACCCCTTTCCACTCGTTCGAGCCGTCAACGCCTTCAGCATAAGAGCTGCCCTGTCCCCTCTTTCGCAGTCAAATTTGGCCAACGCTGGTAATATTGGCCCCCTTTGTTTGCCACATTACAATTTCAAAGCTCGATTTCCAAAAGGAAAAGACCAAGGCTACAGTATTCAGAGGAAAGTCTGTAGCGGTAATGGTTTTGCGAATCCTCAGGGTGCTGGTAGTCTCTTTATTCGGCGTCTTTGCGAAGGCCTTCTATGAACCCCATAGGCTCATCAGACCGACTGTGATTGAAGCCGATGATGTACGGTTGATCTACGATATCCAGAGGCATTATATTCCCATGAGGGATGATCACCACCTTCGAGGAGTTGACGTTTCTATGCAGCCTACCCTACGATATCCCAGGAAAGAAGAGATAAAATCGAAGGCGGCTTGAAATTGGGCTTCTAGTGTTGAATTGTTTTGACTGGATACGGAGGTACTGAAGGTTGGATTGATTCATGGGCCTGACAGGCCGGATAAAGATGGCTGATAATTATGTGGCGGGGTGCCAAGTGGCTGGTATGTTTTCCAGGTGTCTGGTATTCTGATATCTAGAGGTGACCGGTGTTCCCATCCAGTGATGGCGTCAAGCATTCGACGCAACGAAACAACTTCACAAATTTGAGAAATCGAAGAAGGACAATTGAGGACCAGGTCGAACCGATTATACTCGCTGTCACGGGTGTATCTGTAACATCGAAACCCCTGGAGGTGTCAATCCCTCCGTGTCCACTGAAAAGCTCCGCTCGTGACTCCGTGCGGACATGGCGTTGCTTTCCGATCTGCTCTTCTTGCAGTGAAATCTCATCATCGATCCATTCTACTATGACCTTGTACGAAGGATCGCATTGGAGATCACCGACTTCGCAATCGGCTAGAATCCTTATTCGTATCAGCTACATCCCAGCAATGGGCTTTAAGTCCAACTCGATGTCGCTGATCCCGCACTGCCGATTGGCTCAAGCAAATGATGTCTGCGACTATTCTCTTCGGTGCATATACTGCTCTTCTAGGTTGCTTGAATATTGGTCTTACTCTCTTCAAAGCAATAGAGAAATGGCAACTGATCAAATCCTGCCGGTTTTCGGCAGTCCCACCCAGCCTAAATACCTCCAGAGCTGGCTGCTGTTGAACGTGCAGTAGGTCGACACCACACTATTGGGCATACCCAAGTACTGTAAGGAATTCATAGTGATTCTCTTCTCCTTCGTAACTCTCTTAGTCTATTGATTTTTCCATTTGATGCAGCTTTGTAGAGGCAAACATATGATCGGTGTTAAACGTCACTGCCGTCTTTCTTCCCAAGTATCCAGTGCGATGTGCCAATTTGGTCATAGGCCATGTGGTCAGAAGTCTCTGTGAAGTGACACTAATTGTCGTCCGCGATCCGAGGAACGTGTTGTCGTTCCATTGGTTTATTGTACTCCTCACTGTTCGCTCGCCTTCCCCTTTCTCTGGTAACGGTCAAAGCCAAATCCACAGACAGGGCAAGCAGCGATGATGCACAAGTTTGCTCATCTTTGTCATACTCACAATATTGACCAATCACATATTGATGAGATAAAGATCAAGTGGAGATATTGAATCGCATGCAGACGAAGTTGGCACGAATGTGTGGTACTCATTAGACAGCCAAGGCACTTGATAGCTATGAGAGAATTCTGTCTTGTGTACCGACCAGACCGTTGCAACGCCATCCTCTAGATCAAATAACAAAACATTATTGAACCTACTTTTACATGAGTGATTGTTGCTCCTTTTTAAGAACAAAAGCGGCAATCAATTATTCTTACTTAATCTAGTGGCTAACAGAGCTAGTCTGAGCAGGACTAGTCTGCTTCTCTGGCGGCTCAGGTGCATATGCACTTGAATGAAAGAATGATCAGGCATTTTGAGCATCTTGAGACGTGGAGGTCATCCCTTCCACTGTTTTATACGATGCAACCTCATTCGAGTATGTCGTTTGCCGCCAATTCATTGGACCATCTCATGATGTTTTGATACACCACTTTGGAAATTTGGGCTAATTTGATTGCGGAGCTCTTTCTAGCCAAAGAGAATTGGTTGAAACACTCACCGTCACAAAGACCTGAAACCATGCGTGGATATAGTCCAAGCATCAAAATCGATAGAGCTGAGCTCTTGAAACGACATCAAGGTTCATTTCCGAACATCGGTTGGAGCAGCGGACCACTTTAACGTCCTACGTGTGCTAGCATAGCTCTCCCTCAGCTGGTCTCCACTCAACATAAAAAGAAAATGGCTGTAGAGAGAGATGTCGAAGATTGTCACAGTACTTCTCTTCGAAAACGACGCCGGTCTTCTGCACAAAACGGAGGCAACAGAACGCTAGCTAATCAAGAAGCGTTATCTCGAAATCAGCGAGTCACTCGAAGTCAAGCCAGGTCCCGGAAACGGGCACTTGGTACTACGGATCTCTCGAGCAACCAATCTGCTGAATACATATCGAACAGCAAGGCGGTCACCAATCTAGACGGTGCCGATTCCCTACAGCAAACCGAAAAAGAGCAATCGTTGCAGGGTCATCATCGAGGGACAGCAGCTCCAGAACAAAGCCAGCCCGCCCCCCTCACCAGGCAAGCACTTCAGCTTCTCGACAACTCGGGTCGATTTCACTCAGCCGCTGCAATGACCTCTGAAATTACTGGAGCATCCGATGGCACGGAAGTATCTATCAATGCTTATGATACATCCTACGAGGCAGCGCTGAATGAGCGATATATATTCTTCTACGAAGGCAAGCCCGAAAACATTCCCAAGGATGTGAGCGATATCGAGATGGCAGTGTTTGCCGACATGGAAAGGAGGGCGTCCCCGACAGGAGAAGCCGATCTTGTTCGGTACCTTCTCACACGAATCAGTGGTGAACCTGATGTAGTATCCCAAATTCTGCCAAAGTGCGTACCCTTAGAAGGCCTCCAGTCGAGCGACCAGGTAGAAATCGCTACAGACCAACTCTGGCATGGCTGTCTTGCTCTCGACCCTGATATCCAACCAAGCCTTACAACGCCAAAGCCGGATCTCACAATTGGCTGGAACTCCGCGATATTCCCTTATATGAGAGCTACCAAGAATCTTCGCGTATTTCAATGTCCTGTGGTCTCTACCAACAAACTTTCTTGGCCTCTCTTCACAGCAGAAGTCAAAGACGATGGAGGTAGCTTGCGAGTAGCTAAATTACAGAACTTGCACAATGCAGCTATCATGCTGTCCAATTTACGAGAGCTCATGAGAGCGGCCGCGAAAGAAGCAGACTTCTTCAACAAGATTCACGTTTGCAGCTTGCAACTCACCCCAGAAAGTATACAGCTATCATACTACTGGGCCACTCGTTCAGAGACCGGTCAGGTCAGCTACTATGGCAACGTTATGGAGACTTGGTTCCCGAATAATCAGAGGGGTAGTCAATACGACGAAGCTCGCCGCTGTGTTCATAACGCTATCGAGCTGGTCAAGACCAACGCGTACGATACCATTCGTTCGTGCATGGCAGATGTGGAGCAGCGCTATGCGCCTAGAACCATGGCTCACATTCCTTCCCCAAGAAACATGTCTGATAGAAGGGTCCGGAAGACATCGTCCGGCAACGCGTCGGCGGCCAAGACTACCTCCTCCAGAAAAAAGTCTTTATCGCGCACATCCAACATTTAGTTGCAGAACTTTGTGGCGTCTGGACTGTGGCTTGATGCCAACCGAAAGAAAGAGCGAGAGATTTTTGTGATTCGACTAATGTGATGGTGGAAGCCCTGCCAGTGAATGTCCTGTTACGCGTGTCAACGTACCTTCGCGCGTATTGACCATAATATTCCAAGGCTACCTTAGAAAGTTATCGATTTCTAGGAATGAAGTGACAGGGTTTTCTCGATATGCTTTCTCCTCCATGTATGCACTTTCGCCTCTGCATAGCAGCTTATCTACTGACCATCCTGCTAAATACTCTGGTAGCTGGCCGGCCTGGTCAATCGCATAGTTCAATCCATTGCATCTGATTGGGGTTACCGGCATTGTATGAGGGTAAGTGCTCGCTTGAAGATGGGGACATGAGCACATAGTACGACAAGATAGCATCAGCCCTTCTCTAGGGTTTTGATGCCACTGGTGGACGCAAGCGGTGGCCCGGGGTATCTAATTCCGGCCCAAGTACGGCATGGCACTACCGATTGCAAATAGAGCTTGTATGTGCGGCATCTATCTATCTGCTCATTCACAGCTGAACATTAACCTTGGACGATAGGTAGCCCAAAGGCACATGGCAGCAACATGCCTTCCCTACCACGCCATGAAAGGCGTCGTCGTCAAAGCATCAGGCTCTCCTTACAGAGTTGTTGAGGACTCAAACCCGTCAAACCTAATGCGGACCAGCTTTTGGTTAGATCCATCGCTACCGCCATAAATCCTAGGCAAGCTGATCGGGGAATTTCGGCAGTATGATATTGGCGACGGTGGCATGACATGCAAGAAAGCAATCGTATTGGTAACATTGCTGAGGCTCGAGAAGCTGTGCGAGTAGCTATAATGAGTTACATTGCTTCGGCAAGGCCAAGTTCGTTAGGCGAAGACACACACTCTCCCTTCTCCCTCTCTTTACTCCTCGATGCAGATCCAAAGGTTCTAGTGCTACAAGCTCCCAGGCCCGATCTAGTCCTGAAGTATGCTTCGCTCATTTATGCTTACGAGACTCGTCTTGCTCTCTTAGGCTTGACTCTCAGACCGCTAGAGCGAAGGAGCCGGCTGCTCCTGAGCCAAGCATTACAGCACCCAAGGCAAGATAGGCCGGTTCGCGTGTTTCTACGGCATGGATCTGCGGCAGCAAGCTTTTTGCAGTACTTCTGGCGGGGTTTGAGTGTAGATATTGAGTAAAGAGGACAGAGGAAAGTGCGACAACGATCGAGTCGAACTGGGTGAAAGAGGTGGTAGACTTCTGAGAGTACTTGATATCTGGGAGGAAGCATTGTTGAAGTTGAGGTAGCGTTCGTGGGTTGTCTGGATACATAGTCGACTTTGCTAGGCGAGGGGATGACCAGGCGTGCCAATGGCGTATCTGGGTTTGTTGATCTCAGAAGATGACGCCCTCAGCGCCCATGGCCAGGTCACCGTCGGACCATTGTTATCGTGTGTGGGATTTTGAAGAAATGCGATGGGATTCGAGTTTTGCTGCAGGTCGTATGTAGTGTGGAGTACGGTAGGCAAGAGCGGGATCTTTTGAGGCAGGGAAATCTGTTCGGCCCCTCTCGCTCCGATGCGCCTTCGCACGAGGGGAGCACGGGGAGCTCCAGCTCCAGCACCCTCTCCCAAATACCGGAACAATAGCCCCTTCAGTGATGATTTGATGATTCGATGAGTTGATGATTTACCCGAGTGCTTACCCAGCAGCCGCTTGGACCTTACCTTCACTAGGTAGAATATGGATGCGTTTGTTCATGTTGTATCGAAGATCAACAATCAAGAGCATGCTACTTTTACTGTCCAGATACCTTCCTCTCCCGCTGTAGAGCTTCCCCCGTCATCCATTCGAATTCGCACTTTGCTGGTCAGCCTGACCTCGAATAATCTCAGCTACGCTCGAGGAGGCCATTTTCTGCACTGGTGCGTTGTGCAACCACCCTTAGCGCTTGCAAATACTGTTGGCCCCTGTTGCATTCTCCATTTTGGTGCAGCTTTGTTTTGCACCCTATCGAGCTATTGTTATTGACCTTGGCAATTTCAGGTGGGACACCTATCACGTCCCTACCACTTCTCCAGCCCCTTACAATGATATCTCAACTTGGGGTATCGTACCAGCGTGGGGCTATGCCGTCGTCCTTGAAAGCTCCACCTCGATGCCACCCGGGACCGTCATATGGGGGTTTTGGCCTACATCAACCGTACCCACCGACCTCCGACTCAAAGCAACCGAACCCAAAGGGCACTGGATCGAAATTAGCGGCCGTCGTCAGAAACTCATGAACACGTACAATCGCTATATCGAACAATCCCAACCCCCTATCTCGCTTTCCTCGCCCAGATTCGCAGAACATGAATTGGAGCGTATGGCTTGGAATGCTCTCTTTCGTGGTGTCTGGGAGGGTGCTTATCTTCTCAACCAGCACGTCTTCTCACCAAACCCACAATCACATCCGCCGATCCATCCTTTGGGTGCAGACGTCAGCTGGACTAATGCGGATGCGGACCTCTCGTCTGCAATCCTCATCACTCTGTCTGCGTCATCCAAAACCGCTCGTTCGTTCGCATACCATCTATCTCAGAGACCGAACTTATCGGGACCATTGGGGCTACTCCAGGTCACCTCCTCACCAGAGCCCATCTCAAAGGCAGCAGAGAACTTGCAGTCATCCTTTCAAACACGAACAATTTCTTACTCCGAGGTTCCCGAATCTTTGAATTGGATGGCTGGACGGACAGCATCCAAAATCATCATAGTGGATTTTGGTGCACGTGACAATACGTTAGACCAGCTGCTCGAGTCCATCAAGAATCACAGTACGCTAGAAGAATTCAATGTAGTTGTCGTTCAAGTTGGTAATCAGCAGAAGGCAAGTCCCACTGCTCTCATCATGTCCTTACCGATCACAGTTGCTTATATCTACGCGGCAGGTCTATACGGACGAAGAGCAACTGGCAATGAGAGAGGCAATGATCAGGCTCGGCAAAGTTCAGTATAATACATCAGGCGTCCAAGACAGGGTAATAGAATGTCGTGGTGCAAAAGCTTACTTTGAATCTGTGGAACCACTATGGGACCAGTGGTTACGTACTCGTCAGCGTAGTATACCTGATATGCGGATTGTTTGGGGTAAAGGGATATCTGGAGCTGGTGGAATAGAGGAGGGCTGGACAAGGCTCTGTCAAGGGCGGGTCGCTGCTGAAGAAGGCTTGGTGTATCAGATGTAGTAGTGTTTTAGCTGATATGCACCGTCTGATATTGATTCTCATTGAGATAGACCCAAGTCAGTGACAACCTACACGGGGACGAGGACGAAGCGGTTTTCATCCGAAGTGAGAAATGACCTTCCCCATGCTGCTTGACTCGATCGCGAACTGAGGAAATTTGCTCCTCACAGGAAAGCCCAGGAGCAACAATGTTCTCGAATCCGAAGATAAGAAGTGAGTGGCGGAAACACACTCTGCTATCGCATGGCTTTCCCAGCTCCTTAGCAAGGCCAGGTACAATGTTGGGGTAGAAAGCAAATTAAGTCCCCAACATCCTACAATGTGTGTGTATACAGCAGTGATGGCTTGGTGGGGTATCGTACCAAGGTGGGCTGTTGACACGCTCACACAGCATGACACCGGCATGACATTCTCACGAACGCTGAAACTTTGTATGCCCATTCGAGGAGGTATCCAAAGGAGACTGTGCTGACCTGGGTTGCTTTGGAAAAGTGCAAAAAGCGCCTGCCGAAATGTTGGTGGAGCAGCGAGCGAAGAGTCGGCAGGCAATCTATCAAGGCTCGATCCTCATGCACACAAAAAAAGGCATGACTCGCATTTAGCAAAGCTTCAGCCGTGCAACTTCGCCGACACCGGTACACCATCAACGGAGCCCAGAGTAGAGTGGAATTTGTGCGATTTGGGGTTTGCATCGTGGTCTCCGAGTTGCCCTGTGTGGCATGGCATGATTAGTATACTATGCCCAGCACATGTTCGAGAACCGACTACTACCCAATCTCCCCTACTCCCACTTTATAATATGATGGGAGTTACGCTTCTAGCTCCACCTCAACTTGTCTTCTTCGAGGAGTGAGTGGAAGAAATTCGCTAGTCAGTTCGCTTACGCAGTTGGAGTCAATGCTTTGCTAAAGTAAGTTGCTAAAGGACTCCGCGCCGTGAGGTGTCATTATGGATCCAGGCTCAATAGAATAGGTGGTCTTACCATCTTCCAAGACCTACCGTGCCTGGCGACAACGCCAAGTAACCGGGTGCTCCGCTGGATGATCAGAATTAATTGTACCTTCACCCCAGGCACACTACACCCACATCTGTCCAACCAACACATGAGCCTCCCGCGCGCCCGAGGAGCCGGCCCGGGCACGCCAGCAGTTACCAGCGCTCGCGCATCAGCCCCATTGTCCTGATTATCAGTCCTATGAACGCCACACTTCACTGTCCTTGATTGCTACCGTGGTGCACAAGCCATCACCCCAGGTCAACACCACAATGGGCCCCGGCCCGTGCTCTGGATCACGCTACCACTTCCTTCACAGAAGACCTTCATTCGCACGCTGTGTGCACAACCAGGAGTCGAACACCGCGGTCCACTTGGACCTTTGGGAAGGGTGCTGCATGAATGATGTTGCCCTTCTTGGCAGTGGAGCAATGGAGAGACCATGAGCGTTGCTGTCAGCTGCGTGAAATAATAATCAGGTTCTCTTTCCTGCTTAGCAACCTTTTCTCAAAGAACCACGCAGCCATTAGTGAAAAACGCTTGCCGCCTCAATGAGTCCGAAAGGCTCCTGAGGATAGCAAATGTACTCGCTGTGTGGGAATTGTTAGCCGCCCTTTCGTGATGGCCATCACTCCAGTAGCTGCCAACTGGGCTAACATGTTGCCGTATTTCTTACTATGCTCTCTGGCCTTTATTCTTCATCTCCACTAATATTTGCATGCTTGAAGTACTTCATACCCACCCAGGCAACTGTGACCCACACCCAAGCCATGACTGTTGTAAGGATGATCAAAGCAGGATAGTATCCAACCACCGGTAATGTGGGATCGTCTTCAAGCTCCGGTGGCGCATACGGCGTTTCTCCCACGTCCCAAGCCCAACTCCATACTTCAAAACAGCTGCCGATTCCCACGACGAATACGATCCAAGTCACTGTGAGAATGATCCAACCCCACCAACGTGTCTCGGAATAGTCCCATTCTGACGGAGGCGGAGAGGGCACAGTAGGCGGAAGAGATGCGAGTGGAGAAGAGCGGGAGCTTGGTATTTGACGCGCAGGAAGAGGCCGCGCCTGGGGCGGAAAGTAGCTGTCTGAAGGCTTCTTAGGCAGAGGAGGAATGATCATAGGTGCGGGTGAGGTCGGAGATTCTTCTTCGTCGGTAGTCGAGGCGGTAGAGTTCGCAGTCATAGGACGTTGTAGATTCGCATAGACTTGCTTTTCGCTTCCTTGTGCTAAGATCTTAGACGGGTCGCCATGCACTGGATGCGTGACCATAGGCACTGGAGGCGGGACGCTTGATATTGGACGAGGCGTGGGTATATCGAAGGGGCTTGAGGGAGCAGAAGAGGCACCTAGGTCCTTGTAGGAGCCATTGAGCAGTACGATCGTGTCGACTGACTCTGGCTGCGAGTTTCTAGATTCTTTACCCTCTGTACGCAACTTTCCTCCACCTAGAATGGCGGTCTTCCGCAGCGACCCTGTCCGTTTTCGGACACTCTTTTGCTGTACGGCCATTGCCATGGCGGTTGAGGCGGCAACTATCGCAGGAGAAGGCTCATTGATAGGAGAAGCCGGGTTCTGGTCGGGAGAGCGCTGGAACAGGAACGAAGACAGGCTGCCTGAGAGACTTTTCCCATGGCCACTCGCTGAACGAGTTCCATGGCCCTTTTCTCGAGTATGCTTAACCTCTGGCTCAGGGCTGCTTGCTTCAGCGCTGGCGTCATTGCTCGAGACGGTACTGCGACCATCCTCCATGCCTACGTCTCCCGCCATCCCTTCACTTTCACATGCCAGTTTCTAGAGCTGACCATTCGATCCTCCATACCGTACGATTTGGTGCAAGGCTACAGGCCGGTCATGCGTGAAGGCTTATTGCGGATGAGAACAACGGCGAAGAAGACAGAACCGGATCAACAGATTCTGATGTTACGCAGGAAAACTCACGAGCTTAATGAGTTGGTCCTTCTAGCCCAGGCGAAACTGTCTCGGGATTTCGGAGCAAAGCGCCGAGCACTCCGGTGTTCCATGCCAAGCCCCTGAAGTGTACCTCAACGTTCAGACAAAGGTCTTCCCATTTCAGAAATATTACCACCGAAGATCGAGCTGTACTAGACGCAAGCAACAGCTTCTTTAAGTCACGAGACAACGACATGCAGTTGCTGCGGTGACAATCGCTTTATGATCATGGACGACAGACCCATACCTCTGCCTCCGCGGACCCCTACTCCACCACCAGATCTGGACCGGTTCCAGAACTCTCCAACGAAGTCAGTCTTCGATCCCACGTCTTTGTCGCCCATGGACGAAAACTTTCCAACGGCTCGATATGGTTCCATATCCTCACCGGGCTTTCAAAGCGCTACGCTTCCCCTGGGGTCGGCGGATATGAATTCGCTACACAGTCCCATGTCGGTCGACAGTAATACGAGCTATAGGAGTACTCTTTCTGGGGAGGATGCCAAGGGCGTGTTCAACTTTCAGCCTCTGTCAATGCCTAAGGCATCGGTCACAAAATCGGTTAGGAGCTCCTGGAGAGTATCATACAACGACGACAGCTGATCTGATTGCGTAGAACGTTGGTCAAAGGAGAGGTCATAAATACAAACATAGCAGCGTCTCCCATTTCAACTTCCTTGAGCCCGAACCTCGCGCTCCTTTGGCTCTTCCCAATTCCCTCCCAGTCCCCACACTAAAAGAATGTCGAAAATCTATGTCTCGAGATCAAAACATTCGTTTCTACTGGTCTGTAGGCCACATGTGCATCGCAGCCTTTATTCTCTGGAGCGCGGAAGGTTCACTGGCCCTTACAGCCCTCTCACATCTCATCCTCTTCGACTCCTTAGGGGCTATGCTCTGCGTGGTTGTCGACATCCTTGGCAACTTCGAAGTCTGGAAACGCTCCTCGATACGGCACCCCTTCGGGCTCGAACGCGCAGAAGTCCTGGCTGGATTTGCAATGTCGGTCCTCCTTCTCTTCATGGGCCTAGACCTCATCTCCCACAATCTCCAACATCATCTCGAAAATCTAGGCGCACATGAAGCGCACCACGCCCACGACCACGAGCGCGTCTCTGCTGGTGAGGTTGATTTTGCAGCTCTTCTCGCAGTCGTCGCCACTCTGATATCCGCCCTCGCTCTTGGAAATCACGCTCGGATAGGCAAGGCTTTACGATTCGCTTGGATCGAGTCTCTGCCATCTGTCCTCGCCAACCCTTCCCATTTCCTTACCATATCTTGCTCTCTACTCTTGTTACTACTACCCCTTTTAAGCATAAACATCTACGTCTGGCTTGACCGCGCACTTTCCCTCACCATCGCCATCAGCATGTGCGTGCTTGGCTTCCGTCTCGTGCGAACGCTAGGCTTCATGCTTCTCATGTCCTACGACAATACTAACCACGTGAATGACATAATGCGAGACATCGAATCAGACCCCTCCGTCACAGCAATCGAAGGAGCCAAATTCTGGCAGGTGCATTATGGGCTATGTATGGCCTGTCTGACGCTGAGGATCCGAGGGACTGAGGAGGGTCTGGGCAGGCTGAGGGACAAGGTGTGCAGTCTGGTCAGAGGGAGATTAGGAGGCGGATACGGAGCTGGAGGCCAGAGGTGGGAGGTCAACGTGCAATTTGATTTAGATCGATTCTAGTGGATTGCATATAGAGACTTTGACGCTGGCGGTCAGGTCATGATGATACCCCTAAACAATGGAATCTAAAAAAATCGACGAAATATCATTGGTCGCATAAATAGATTCGTTCCCTTACATCCGAGACCATTCCATGCTCTGCAGTGTGTGAAAAGGCACACAAAACAGCTGCATCACCATTGACCTATGGGTATCTAACACTAGTTCTACGTTGCTGACAACATGCGTTCTCTAGGAAACCTCTCTTTCTCCGTTCGACTATCCGTATCAGATGCCTTCCTCTCAGAGTATGGGCCCACCCAAACGTCACACCCTAAATTCCTCCAATTTTCCCCTTAACACCTCCTCAACTTCACCATCGCGAGTCTCATTATTCTCTGCATTACCCGCTATCAAGCTCTGCGTAGCCCCAGGTGCATGGCTCACCAGGCCTTTGCTGACTGCAAAGTTGTTCGATCTGGAGTAGGAAGGGCTCTGGTTGTAGTATTCATCGATGATGGGGTGGATCATGACTGTTTGCTTGTGGATCGTTATAGTGGAGTTCGTGGGAACTGTGACCCAGTTGTCTATGCACCAACAAAGTTAGGGCCGTTTACGTATTGGGCGAACGTGGAGGGGTGACATCAGAGCATACCTCGTTCGAATGTCAAAGGCTCGGATGCTACAAGAACGATATCCGCCCCTTTATCTCTTCGCTCCATCTTGTACTGCCCCTTGCCACCTTCCTGTTTCCAATTCGTGCCGGATGAAAAGTAGAGAGATGCAGCTTCGTCAGTAACGCTGCTGACGTATCTTGTGCACACCACACTATGCCCATCCGCAACAGCGAAATTAAGAAGACTCCGTTTATCGCTTGTTTCCGTCCTCTCTTCTGATGGAGCTGTATCGACAAACTGATTGATACGCTTGATAGTCTCTAGCATTGCTTTTCTAAGCACTGTATGCCCGAATCCGCTTGTTGCGTATTGCTCGTTGTCTGAGTCGTATCCTGCTTTCTCCAAGCAGTCCAGGAAGAGAGCGAATGCCCACTCGCTATCTGTGCTTCCTTGCACCCCCAGGAACCATTTTTCACTCACGCTCAATGCCACTGATCGTTTCACGTGGCGCCAGCAGGCTATGTTGCCGTTGTGCATGAACATGAGACTGCCGTGAGTGAAAGGGTGGCAGTTGGAGTCTGAGAGGGTGCCTTCGGTTGTGGCGCGGACGTGGGCGAATATCAGAGAGGAGGTTGTTTTGGAGGCGAGACGAGAGAGATTGATGCAATTCCAGGCTGGGGTGGTGGAGGTGAAGATGCAGGGCGATGGACCCAGAGAGGGAGGGGTGTAGTACCCTATACCGAAGCCATCGCCGTTGTGGGGTCGGCGGTGATCCTGGAGGAAGAAACGTTTGGTTGGTTGGACGTCATACTGAGAAGACTGGAAGGGCACGTACCAGACGCAGTCGAGAGTCGTACGACTGAGTGAGAATGGAATGCTGAGGCTCCAAAATCAGTTTGGAGAGGAGGATTTGATCTTTGCCTTTGTAGACCTGAGATATATTAGGCCACGCGAATACTTGGCTTGTCCAAAGGTGTGGGCCATGTCCGTACTAAGAACCTGCACATCTCTGCGGAGTCTTCAATATGCTTGGTCTTGCAACAGCCCAAAAGATCAAGATGTTTGCCCCAGGGCCAGACTCAAGCTTACTGACAAATGATCCACTCCGCTACGGCATATGATAGTTAGATGCTGCTCCTCCAGATGAGCTCCGCCTTCATGAATTGAGAGTGGAATGAGAACATGAGCAGCTCTGCCCGCGGTGGAAGCATTTGAGGACTCTTTCCTCGCTGCAATAGCTACGACTGCGACCGCTCATACACAAATAAGAACCAACATCTTAGTAAGATTGTTGACTACTCCTTTCTTGTGGCGGTAGGTGTGCGGCCACGCAGCCCAATAGCCTTGCTGGACAGAACCTCACAGGCCCGGGTCGTTGCAGGGTTGAAACAGCTAACGTCGTGCAAAGAAGCGTGAGACTGACATTAAACAATGACAGAGACCTTAGGCTGGGTGCTAAGGTACTACTATGTACTTGAGCAAAACCACTGGACAGGTGGATCCATCCAGCTAAGGCACTTTGCACGTGACTTGGCTGTTGCTCTTATCAATGTGCCTGTGGACAAGTTGTCTATGCAAGTACGCAAAACTACCTCCTGAGCCTCGTACTACCAGATGGTATCAATAAGTAGTCAGGAACCCCCTTCCCTATTGGCTTTCAGTGTGGCGTTGGGTTGTTTGCCTGGCTCCCAGACAAGCATCGCGTCGACCTTTTGGCGTGGTGGAGCGCAACGCCAATACTTTCCGCCTGCCAGAATGACGACACACTGACGGATGTGATCTCGATTCGGGCGGAACACCACTGACAACCAGGCCTCTTCCTTCTCTACTAGATCACCTGGCTTACAGCACTGGCTGCACAAGCCGTGAAGGCCAGACTGTTGACCCAGATAGGCGATTTGCGTTCGTTAGGAGAAGATAGCATGTAGACAGCGCCTACGAGGCTAGACCGTAATCGATGGGAGCAATTTAATTCAGTGACGTAAACGGTAGCCGGTCCCAAAATGAAAAAGCTTGAAACGGGGTAAAACCGGCGCGCATAAGGGGCCAGCAAATTGCGGTATCTGGGTGCGAAGCCAATGAGATCACCGTTTGGCGCGAATGAGCTCCTGCCGCTTGAAGCCAGCGGAAAATGTGGCATCTCCTTCCTTCTCCCGGCCTACTGTCCTTCCTTGTTTTGCCCCAACTAAATCACTGGCTCACATTTTCTACATCACCGTCTCTTCATCCTCATCTCCAACATTCCATCATCCATCAAGATACCCCTACCCCCATCTTCCATCTTAAGTGCATTTCATTCCTCCCTACCAGCACACTACCAGTAGACCTTCTACCTTACACCTCTTAATTACACTTGATACCCGTTGTCGCACGACAACACCAGTCTTTCGTCATGTCTGTTGTAAGTCCTTCCCAATATACCTCGGCCTCCTGCGCAAGATCTCACACTCATTTCTACAGAATCGTCCTACCAATGTCGCCCAGAAGGAGGCAGATGTCAACCAGAAACTCCAGCTTTATGGCATCTATTCAGGTAGGTTGGATCGTCGCTGGAAAGCTCGAGGTTGCAAATGCTCTTGCCGAGAGCGTGGCTGACCTTGTCCTTTTGAAGCTTTTGCCAATGGCAAAGTACCATCAGTAAGTGAAGCCTCGTCATGAGTCAAGTATATGCAAAGTCTAATACCCATTCTCTACAGAACAAGCAAATCGATGTTGCCATGAACTCCGCCCTCGCTTCTAAAGCCCTATCCAGTCCATCACCCAAACTGTCGGAAGAAGGACGTCATCTCGTCACAGACCTTAAGGAGGTTATCGAACAAGCAAAGATCCTTCTCCTGACCAAGAACGAAGGCAACCTGTTACAAGACTTCATTTACCAGACCGGCCAGATCTCAGGCGGCCAATCTAAACTTCCCGGAGCACCCATAGACAAGGGTACCGCTCAACAGCACGGTAACCAGGCTCTCGAAGGTCTGAGAACATTGGGCACGCTCGTGCTGTCTAACGGTCAATTCCGAAAACTTTGTGAGTTGGTCTTCTCGCGGCTCATGAATGCTCTACTAACTCATCTTCAGTGAGTGACGCTAGCGTTCTCCTTCGCGACATTGCCGGTGACGCAGCTCAGAAGACCGCTACTAAGATAAATCCATCGGAGGATCGTTTGAATCAGATCGACGAGCCAGCGGACGACAACACCTGGCACGATGTGCCTAACCTTTCAGCTGCGAATATAAAATCTCAGGCCAGGGATCAGTATAACAAACAGAAGCCTATGTCACGCAATGACATGAAAAATGCAGCTGGCGATGCCACACAGACTGCCCATCCATCAGGGTCTCGCGATCCAGCAGATGCTGCCCAGCTTGAAGCAGACTCCCGTAACCAGGGAACCGATTCAGGAATGGACCCTCGAGCTGGCGCCAATCAAGCACTTGGCAACCTCCGTGGAACCGCTTCCCAGAACATTCCCGACGACACCAAGGACCAGGCTCGTGACACCAAGAACAGGACACAAGACTATATGAGGAACAAGATCCCAAAAGAGCGTCGCGATCAGACAATCTTCCGGCTGAAGAAGATGATCGTAGAAATCCAGAGCCATTCTGACTGTAAGCGATGAGACCGTCGTTCTAAGATGATAAGTTTAACCATTTTGCAGACCAACAAGCTATCGAGACCCTTCTTTCGCTCGCCGAAGAGTATGGTGGACACGGCAAGAACCTTAGCCAACAGGGCGCGGGGACCGTGAAAGGTGCACACAGCGACACCAATCTCACTTCTGCCGAGACTGACCTCAAGGTTCGTCATAGGTTTCATGTCTGAAAACAGCGGAATGCTGACTTCAATTAAGACACTGCTTGAGCGTTTTGCCAACTCGACCTCTGCCGACGATCTCATCGATTCGATCAATGCTATCTACCGTGACGCTGACAAGGACCCGGAACTCAAGGGCTGGTTCAAATCTATCGACCGCTATGTTCGCAAATGTCTGAAGGAATCGGGCTTTATCATGCAAGATTCTGCCACTGAGGAATGGAATCAGCTCTCCGACAAAGGTAACTTTCTACTCAAGGATCGTTACAGAAACCACACCAACCGTGTCCTCGACGAGTTCAAGTTCTTTGGTCAACAATTCGATGAGGATGCGCAAAACAAGCGCTTCGCTGCATCAATGCAAAAGCTGTTCAACGATCTCGGCAATGATCAGAACGGTAAGCCCACCTTTAAGCCTCACTTACTCAAGGACCTCAGCAATGTCATCGTCCCTGGGATCTTCGAAAGTGTGCGTTACGTGCCTGTTCCACGAATTGAGTACACTGATCCCATGGTGGACATGATTGTTGAGAATCTGGTCATCGAGAGCGATAACCTTGCACCAAACTCATTCGAGTTTGGCAGTGACAATTACTTTCGTTGGGGACGTAAAACCGTCACCAACAAAAACAAAAATAAGGTCATGGTCTCTGTCTCTGGCGTGCAGATGGATTTGAAGGACGTAAGCTATTACGTCCACAAGAAGCAAGGCTTCCCATCGCTTAAGGACACTGGTGTCATGGACATATTCATGGGTGGCTCAGGCTTCAGCTTCAAGATTGCTATGGAGACTGCCGACAAGTCTGACCGCCAGCATTTCTTCAAGATCAATACCGTCACTGTTGACATCAAGAGCCTCACTATCAAGTTGAAGCAATCCAAGCACAAAACTCTTTTCAACATCTTCCGACCCTTGATGTTCGCCATTCTTCGACCTGCTGTCGGTAAGGTTCTCCAGAAATTGATCAAAGATCAAGTCCACAACTTGGACGCCAAAGCCTATGCTGTTTACCAGGAGGCCGAGCGTGCCGGACGTGCCGCGCAAAACGACCCTGAGAACGCACCTAACATCTACAGCCGCTATGTAAACGCTGCGCAGAAAACCTTCACCGAGAAGCAGCAGAAGGCTCAGAACGCTGCCGCGGACAAGAAGGCTAACGTTGCCATGACCCAAATGGACTCGATTTTCCCCCAGATCAAGCTCCCAGGTGGTATCTCCACCAAGGCTACCGAATACAGACAACTTGCTGCGAAGGGTGACAAATGGGAGTCGCCAATCTTCGGCATCGGATCTGCTCCTGAGACTAGGAACCTTCCTCGCGTCAACCCCGTTAGCCGCAAGCAACACAACGCCTCTCAAGGTGGTGTACGAGGTACCCAGAACCTTGAGGCTGGTCAATCAACCTTCGGCCAAGCTGAGCCAAGAACCGAGCAATACGGTCAATCCGGCTCTTACGATCAGGCTGGTTCCTATGGCCAAAGCCCGTCCAGCTACGCTCAAGGACAACCTGGCTACGGTCAAGGGCAAGGCGGCTATGGCCAGACCAATGGCTCCACTGGCTTCGGCAACCAACTCGACCAAGCATTCGACGCCCCGCTGAAAGGTAGCTCCGCTGGTGTCAACGGCGGCGTTCCTGAAGCTAGCCTCTCCAGCGGAGGTGGACACACGACCCTCGGCATGAACAATCCAGTCTTGAGCGGCAGTGCATAGATACCAGATACCCAATCCATTCCTCCTAATTGGGCACGGGCTCATCTGGAAAGTTTGGCTGCTTTTTGTTTCATGATACCACTATCGCGAATGACACACGAAGTGTGGAAAACAAGTAATGGCATGGTGGAAGTTGCGGGGGAGAGGATGAATAAGGGCTGATTTCCTACTGTTTGTTAGTCGATTCGTTCGATGAAGCGTTTCAATCACTTGTCTTATTACCGGCTGCATGCCTGGCTCGAGATCCGACCCCTGCCTTGCAGGACGATGATCGACTGTCATTGGCAGCTTCCATGCTCGCGACTGATGTGCAAACGGGGTGGTCTCTTTTGTATTAGTCCGTAGCACCTAGGCAACAGCAAATATCAAGTTTTGCATCCTCTACATACCGAGGCTCAAGAGATCCCGCGACGTTGAGGTAGACTTGGATAACATGCTTGGGTGGACTACTGATTGTAATCATACAAGCCCAACGTCCTCTTCTAGCCACTACTCAAGCTGACACTCCCTGCTTTTCTTACATATCTTCTACAGTCAAAGGTAGTAAGCAGCACCCACACACTCAGCACAGTCGTCTGAAATGCATCTGCGAACCGTGATCATTGGTCCATTCGCCTTTGCTGAGATCCACTCACAACACCATCCGCCGCACGCTCCTCGCTTCTTTCGTCATCGCAATGGTTCCTTAAGCCCTTCTGCCTCGCCACCTAGCGAACGATTCATATAGGACTCTTATGCGTTGCATTATTCGGAATTTGTACTCTTGAATAGCATTGCAGCATGTGATACATGGGAGCCTTGATTGAAGAAGGAGGTGAGTAGTCGTCTCAAATTCTCAATCAATTGGCTAGGTTATTAGCGTGAGTTAAGACGTTCTTGAGCACGAAACTTTGGCTGCAAGCAAGGATGCATGTCGCCTCTATACAATCCTGGAAAGGGATAAGGAATACAACATACATGAGAGTAGCGATAGCTCGGACCTAGTATCTAAGGTCAAAACATGGCGATGGGGCAGTGGCTTGGGCATAACGATGCCCATGAATCCTCCACCCACACTAGTCTTAAATGAGAAACTTGGTGAAACATCAAAAGCTGTACGGTTTTGCATCTACCTTGGCCCCACAAGTTTTTCTCAGAGCAACAAGGTCCGGAGCAAGAGACCGATGCAAGATTTGTAGCGCCCAACCGTCGAATGCTTGCCGGTGTATAGCACTCGGCATAGGATCATCGACGGTGTTTGACATTGTGAATCAGCTTGAATCGTCCTCCAGTCAATCCAACACAGGATAGTTTCACGATTTCAGAATGCACGATGCGTAACAGAAGACATAAGAATACCACAGGCTAGCATAGATGGTAAACCAAATATGAGCAGACCCCAATCCCTCAGCTTTTCCAGACGGATCCATTACTCGTAGCGCCAGAGTCTGTCTCAGGTTCAGCTTCGCAGGGACCAAGCACGAGGAGTGATTTCCAACCCCCAAGCTCCGTCGGAGCCTTTCCCACACGCGAGCAAGCAAGTGAAAGAAGGATGAACGCCCAGGTCGAGTCTGCCTTGCGATGCTGGGGCGGAAATAGTGGCTGCCTCCTGCAAGCTTAGCGCACTCTGCGGACGACGGTTACCTTACCCTGCTGCGCCCGGATTGATGCTGGAGTTCCACAACGATATGTTTCCGTCAGCAATATCGTCGTCAAAGCCTCCGACAGAGCCTCAGCTTGACTCGACTAGGATTAAGATGGCTATTGACGGTGTTGTCGTTCACTCGATGCTGCTTGGTGAACCAATCAGAGAATTTAGGAGACTGCGGGGATCAAGACTTCGACACACGCCTCGTTGCATGCTTACTCTATCAGAGCCTCTACCATCCTGCTGGGTCTCGGTCGAGCCTCATGGGATTCTGCATATGGCCTTTGCTACTGCTGTGTTTGCATTGAGTGGCACCTGAATCGCAGAAGCGGCCAATTGACTCCTCTACCAGTTTTGTGGGAAGGCACCGAGTCATCGATGCGAGCAATATCTGCAGCATTAGGAGGACTGGCCATGTCTGACAACTCATCAAGCAATCAATGGAGACGGAATGAGCAGCTAAGATGGGGCGCTCGACTGATTGAACGGGCCAGCTCACTGTCGCTCTTCGCTACTGCACGTTCTACGCCCGATCCATGCCAAGCCTCAATGGGCTGCAGGTCACAGGGCGCAGACATGATGCAGTCTGCCAGGCCCAGTCGCCTTCCGCGTTATCGTATGGGTCCTCTCCTCTCTTCTCGTTCGCCCGTTTTCATCCCAACTTTCCTTTCGCGCTTCCGAGTCTGGCTGTTGCAAGGATCGTCTTCTTGAAATCCAGGCGCGACTTGGTGGAAGGATTCAGGCTACCATCACACCCTTTCCTAGCTCAAAAAGAGGCGCCTGCCGTTGTTCTCTTCCCAAATATCCCACATCCCTTCTTGCCTTGTTGCAACATCCCGACTCTCTCAATACTGTACGGGCGCTGATGCCTCGCCTTCTTGATTGTTAAACAAGGGAGACCCCGCACTTTGCCCTCCATCTGATATATAGCCGGGCTAGACGGCCGGCTGTATTCATCACCGGCTTCACTCTTCATACACCGCGTGCCTACACGCCTCGAACAAAGTCCCGTCCTCCGCGCCCATCTTCGCGCTGTTGCCAACATGGGTCACCAATTCCCTCCTCCTGCTCCCCCTCCACCACCAGCAATGCCTCAAGGGATGTTCCCTGGTATGGATCAGCTAGGTCAGGACTTTGGTCACACGCATATCGAGACCATCGAACCGCGTTTTGAAACAGCGCGCTTCGACGACCGCCCTCCTAGAGGTGGCCGTGGCGTCAATCCTCGACGTGCCTCAGAGGGCAATACCAAAAGTCTTGTCAGCTATGAGGGCTACATATTCACTAAGAACAGAGCCGAGCATGCTGGACAGAAGGAGACATGGGCATACGTCCGCCGGACAAGCATGCCAATCAGCCAAACTGACATGAAAGATCAAGTCCAAAGGCAGTACAAAAAGGGGATGACGGCCATGAAACAATATGAAGCTTCTGAAATGCAGGGCTTCAAACGACGTCAGGTCGACCGTCTTATTGAAGATCGTGAGCGCAGGGATGATCCCAACTTTCAGTATCATCTTGCTTCCATCAAGCTTGAACAACGACGACTGCGAAGCGGAAAGTACGAGAATGGAACCATGCGCGTCATCTTGAGGCGCCAACTTCGTCCCGGCATCCCTTTTCACCCAGCAATGGCCCCTGTGGGACCTCCACCATCAAATGAGATTATCGATATCACGGGACAGGAAGAATCCGAGAGATCAAGCTTGGGCAGCTTCGGGAGCTCTCCCAAACTTCACCATGGACCCTTCCCTCTTCCTCGTCAGCACAGCGAGCCGTGGGGACACGTACCCCAGGTTATAGACGAGGCGTTCATGGCTCATCATGGACCTCCCCGTGGCGAAGAGCAAAGCCATGGGCATGGACCTTTTTTTGCAGAGGAGCATTCCCCTGGAGGTCATGGTGCTAAGGACAAGAAGAACGACAACAACGACCAGCATCGCAAGGAAGAGAAATCCGACAAGAAAGATAAGCACGACAAAAAGGATAAGTCCGAGAAGAGAGATAAGCGGCCTGAGCTACACCAATCGCATTCGCACAAATCTGACAAAAAACATCACTCCGATATCTCTTCGTTGGACTCGGATTGGGATCAACTGTCTGGTCACACCGAGGACACTTTCGAGACATTCCCCAGCACTTCCGGTGGAAGTAAGACTTACAAGAAGGAAAAGAAGCATGACAAGCATGACAGAGATGACCACCACAAAACAAATAGCCACCATGGCTCCCGAGATCGAGAGCCCCAGCGACCATTGTACCGCGAGCACACACGGAAAGTACCCGAAAAGCCACGTGATCTTTCGCCTGTACCATCGCGCCGGTCGAATCGCTCAGGATCTCACTACGTTTTAGAAGAGGACGTCTACATCCAGCCTGAAGTCAGTCATCGTGGCGGCCGTGAGCGCCAACGTGAGCCTCGTGCCCGCCAAGTAAGCTACTCGCGAGAGCGACCCGTCAGACGCCAACCTCAGCGTGGTATGAGCTACGACGACGAGCCATTCGATTTCGAATATGACGAGCCGCGATCTGCTACATATGCCAAGAAAATCGCAAGGCTTCCCAAAGCTCCTCAAGTTGATTACGAGAAGGAGAGGTTAAAGTTGGAGCTTGAACGTGAGCGTAGTGCGCGTGAGCGTGAGCGAAGAGAGAAGGACATGCTCGATAGGGAGCTGGACAGGACTGCGGGGGAGCTCGATAGGACTACGGCGGAGCTGCACAGGAATACGAGGATGCAGATGCCTATGAGGGAGAGACTACCGCCGCGGGAAAGGAGACAGCCCCTTATCATTGAGAGAGGGTTTCCCCCGATGCCGAGACCGAGCAGGGTGCCGGAGCCTCTCTATGATGACTATGATGATTACGATTATCTTGCTCAAAGGTACTAGTGCTCTCTTTTTTCAACGGAGAAATTGGATATTGGGCTCTGCAGTACTGGTGTCTGGCTATCTGATGAAATGCGTGGTTCTAGATGTCGAATGATACCAGGAGGTTTGACTTAACAAGGTCTTCCGAAAGCAACGAAGGAGAATTCTACTGATGTACCTCATCATTTCTGGAGTCCGAAAATGCAAAAAGTTAGAGGAGGTTATTCCTGGATGTGAAACGGCCTGTACAATTATTAATGGCTGTGTCGCTGAATTCTAAGGAAGAAAGACCTTTGACAAATGCAGTTCCCATCGTTGCTCTCCTACTATATTTGCACAACCCACAGCTCCCAGAATTGTAATGCCAAAGAATCTTGAAGCCATAGGGAATGCCTACGGGGAGCATCCCCGCCGAAGCTCGCTCTGTGCCGGGCAACCCCACCCAAAACCTCCCTTCCAAACGGTGCTTCTTCCACCTACCATCCATTGCCCTACCTACCAAACAGCATTCGCTTTTCCACCCTGTCACAATTCCTCTGTCACACCCACTCCGTTGACGATCCTTGAAGTAAATACCAATCAGCAACTATGGCCCGCCAATTCTTCGTCGGAGGGAACTTCAAGATGTCCGCTTCCCCAACCCAACTCCCATCCACCCATTCGCCCAATGGTATGACGATCGATTGACGAAGCTGTAGGAATGGCACGATCAAATCCATCACGGACATAGTACACCATCTCAATCAAGCTCCGCTGGATCCTAAGACTGGTACTTCCTCCCTCCCATGCTCACACCTCACCCCCACCTTTCACCTCCCCCTGTCTTCCTCTGCACCTGGAAGGTTATCTCGTCGCTCAAATCCCTGCTAAACATCTTTCCGCAACCAACAGAAGTCGTCGTCGCCCCACCCGGCCTCTTCCTTCTCCTTGTTCGCGAACACCTCAAGCCTGAGATCGAAGTCTGCAGTCAGAATGTATTTGATAAACCGAACGGGGCGTTCACGGGCGAGATTTCAGCGGAGCAGCTGGCTGATAGTAAGATTGGGTGGGCGCTGGCAGGGCATTCTGAGCGGAGGGTCATATTGAAGGAGGGTGATGAGGTGAGCGGACATATGTTTTTGGATGTGTTTGTGTGGGATGTGGGGGAGGCGGATTGGAGGGTTGGGAAAAAAGCAGAGTGGATACTCCAGGAGTAGGAGGCTGTAGGTATGGAAGAGAGGTGCTGACGATTCGTGGTATAATTAGTTCATTGCAAGCAAGACGAAAGCCGCGCTCGATGGGGGTTTGAGTGTCATCCTGTGCTGTGGAGAAACTCTGGAGCAGCGAGAAAGTAACAAGACTATCGAAGTCGTTACCACACAGCTGAAGGCTATCGCGGAGAAGACGAAAGATTGGTCGAAGATTGTTGTTGCTTATGAGCCTGTTTGGGCGATTGGGACAGGCAAGGTTGCCACGACTGAACAGGCGCAAGAAGTACATGCTGAGATCAGGAAATGGCTGGGCGAACACGTATCAAAGGAGGCGGCAGAGAAGACAAGAATCATTTATGGCGGTAGCGTGAGCGAGAAGAACTGCAAGGAGCTGGCTAAGCAGAGTGATATCGATGGGTTCCTAGTGGGAGGTGCGAGTTTGAAACCTGCTTGTGAGTCACTTCTTTCGTTTCCTCCCATCTTTGGCGGGTCCATCCCAGAATCCATATGCTAACCGGATCGCAGTCGTGGATATCATAAACTCGAGGCAATGAATCGAGGCGAGACTCTAGAGTCTGGGACCATAGAGCGTGAGGAAAAGCCGAATCCTTGACAGAGAGTCTCGACCAATATATTCCCAATGTGCTCCGTTACGCCATACACATGCCGTACAATCGAAAGTTTGATCACAAGTAGCCGTTTTCCACTACACAGCCAGTAATCTGTCCCCAACAATCTCCTTATTCCCCCCATGAAAAGGATCCCAAATCCCTCTCACACCCTCGTTCAAACTCCCCACCACTCTCCCACCTTTAACCCTTCGCAGCTTCTCCCCATTGGCATCCCGTAGCAGTTCAGCTTTCTTCAATATCTGCTCTTTCTCAATATTACGCACACATATCACTTTCTCTCGTCCGTTGATGTATTGGCCGCGAATGATGGGGTGGTTGTGTGGTCGTGGCGAGACGTGGATCTGTATTTGGGGATGGGCGCGAGCAAAGGCGGAGAAGATGGGGGATTTGAGGAATTGGCTGTGGGAGGTGGTCAGTGGATGGTAGGAGTCAGAGGTACCTGGGACGGGGAGACCGTACTTCATGCCCCTGGAACTACCCCAAGAGTCACAGTAGTGGAAGTCGAGTCGCTTGCATTGGAGGATGAATGCGCCGACGCCATTCTAGATGTCAATGTCAGTTGAATCCAAGGCTCAAGTAGTATGAATTATCATACTCGGGCCGTAGACGTAGTCCGGAGGGCCTGTACAGGCATTTCGGTGGCTATCGTGTTTCACACAGCATCTTTGGTGGTGCAACGATGCGTGGTTCGAGTGCATGAAACCTTTGCCAAGGCTGCCATCCAAAAAGGGGCTAGTTTGATTTCGAAGCTTTCCAAATTCCAACCACGACGCGAATTCTAAGTTGTTGCAACATCCTCCACGACCATCTTCTCTTTGCCATCACCGTCTCCCATATCTCACCATATCGCACAGCTTGCCTCTTCTAGTAATCATGACGCACAAGCTTCCCCCTAATCTACTTGCTCTCTTCGCCGCGCGCCCAACTCTCAAATTCCTGCCCCCTTCAGACCACGCACCAGAAGAGCGCAAAACCAACAACATCGGTGGCGTCGCACAGTATCTCGACGCCATCGAGGAATACAAGGAAACTGTGCCTTATGAGCCTACTGAGAGCTGGCTACAGCGCAAGGATAGGATCAAGCAGGAAAAGAAGGAGAGGCAGGAGAAAATACTCAACGAAGGTTTGTCACACATTATGCGTTATCGTTAACAATGTCTTGGTGATGGAAATCTTCAGCTGATGTGTCTTGCAATCTAGAGAGAGGAGAAGACCCGAACGTTCGAGGAGATGCTTTCAAGACGCTGTTCGTTGCGCGGCTGAGCTACGATACTACGGAGAAAGATCTGGAAAGGGAGTTTGGGCGCTTTGGGCCTATTGAGAGGGTACGCACAAATAATTATTGGATGTTTAAAGTCGATTGCTAACTCATGTCCAATAGATTCGCATCGTCGCTGATACTACAGAGCCGGTCGAAAATGGCGCGAAGTCGAAGAAGAAGAAGCCCCATAGAGGTTATGCATTCGTGGTATATGAGCGCGAGAAAGACATGAAGGGTACTGATTTCCACCCCCCACATATCAAGGTGTAGTTGCTACATTTGTGGTATCTCCGCATCTACTTCCAAGGTTTGTATAAGTGACTGACGCGAGGGCTGTGCCTTCTGATGGTTTAGCTGCCTACAAAGAAACCGATGGTATCCGTATCAAAGACAGACGTGTACTCGTGGATGTCGAGCGTGGCCGTACCGTCAAAGGCTGGAGACCCCGTCGTCTTGGGGGAGGTCTCGGAGGTCGTGGATACACCAAAGCTATGCCAGTCCGGCCCACAGGAATCGGGGGAGGCTTCTCTGCCCCAGCTGGACCTGGTGGCTTTGGTGGCGGTTTCCGTGGCGGTTTCCAAGGCGGAGCCCGTGGTGGTGGATTTAGAGGCGGTTTCCGAGGCGGTGATCGACCCGACTTTCGTGGTGGACGAGGAGGTATCGGATACCAAGGCGGAGGCGGCTTTGGCGGAAGAGGTGGGTATGGCTCCGGCCCGCCAAATGGCTATGGAAATGGCCCAGCACCACCCCCTAATGCTCCATCTGGACCTGGAGGAAGAGGCGGCTTTGGTGGTGGGTATGGTGCCTCTCCCCCCATCAATGGTGGTATGAATGGGTCGGCTCCCCCTATGGATGGATCCGGTGGTCGAGGTGGGTATGGTGGTGAGCCACGACGCAATGACTTTGACGACAGGTCTTCCTACCGTGGTGGAGGCGGCGGTTACGGCGACCGGTCAGGAGGTATCACAGGAAGCAACCGTGAGCCGGTAAGACCCAGAGAGAGCGGCGGATACGGCGATCGAGGCTACGGTGACAGAGATCGAGACCGAGGATACGGGGGCCGCGACGACAGCCGAAAGAGACAGCATGACGGTGACGTGTATGAGGATCCTCGCAAACTACGAAGGTATTAGTCCTGCGGCTACTTTTGGTTTGTTGGGTGGGTCCCTTCACTTTCAGCATCTCAGCATTTTCTCTTCCCTTCATGAGGGTAAGGCTCGACGCCAGCACTCTCACACATTCTCGACATCAGCATGGGTAAGCCTGTGAATACGCCTTTGCTCTACGACTGCCTGAAATCTTGATCCGAGACACATCTACAGCTTGCCATCCTTCGCTTCTTTCACCAAACAAAGACAGCAACCAAGGTATTGCGACATGACGTTGGCCAGGTTCTAGGGATATACCACGGGGGTAATGTTGCGCGCGCTGCAGGAAGGCTTTTCTAACGTGTTCTTTTCCTACTGGTCTTGCTGCTTGCTCGGTAGGGTATGCTATTAACCAGGCGGGGTTGCAACGTGCTCTAGGTAAGGTCGGGTAAGATGGTTCTGGCGTTCCAGGCCTCTTCCTCACTGACCCAAGGTACATCAATAGATCTTCGCAAGCTTGTATAACTAGGGATATGGTAATGGTAGGAATCATCAAAGCGGCCTCATGTTCCAGCTTCTGTAGTAGTAGGCAGATTGTATTCCCATCCGCAAACCCAGTAACCTACCTTAAGCATCCATCTACGCTCTTCTTTCACGCTCAACCAGTTCTACTCGCGCCGTTCGAAAACGTCACACGAGTTTGCTTTCGATCTACTAGAATCCTGTAGATTTACTAGATAATTTCCGTCTTCTGAGCTGACAAAGACAATGAGAGCACATCCCCAACAGTCATACGGGAATTCAGATTGAGGATACGAGCGCTTGGCCAGCGATATCGATGGCATGTCAGCTCGCTATATAGGCTAATGGTGTAGGTGGAGTACACGATGAAACTGTTGGCTTGGAGTGGACAAGCAAGCGTATCTACATCGGACATGGGAATTGGCAGGTAGAATAAATTGATAGAGCTGAGTGGACGGCAGTGGGCTTGATCTAGATCTCAAGTAGAGAGGTTCGGGAAAAGCGTGAGGTCTCGTAATCATTAGTCATTCATGCGAGTAGTTCTAATTCTGTTGCCCGATGCAGTCTCAAAAACGCTGGACGTATGCTGTGCAGGCTAACAGATACCCGTCAGTATCAGGCCACATAATTGTAAACGTTCCGCCCTGGCCCCTCCTCATCCTGGCGCTCCATGTAGTCCTTGTCAATCAACCTGGAATCGTCAGCAATCGATCTCGAAGTAGCAATGAACAGAGCAACGGCACTCACTTCTCGATAGTCTTCTTGATCTCCCCGGGATCCATGACGCCCCTACTCTTCGTAGCGGTGATGACCTCGGAGACCAGCTCCGCATGCGTGATCGTCTTCCTACCCTTCATGATCCGCACAATGGCGGCTTGCGTCTCGAAGTTACGATCAGCAGCGACTCGTTCGTGGGTCTGCTGATTTTCGGCTTTGGTTTCTTTGGCTTGGATCTGATTTATCTTGATACGGTATTTGGGATGGGAGAAGCTGAGGTTCACGTCGAAGGTATCGCCGACGTTGACGTCTTTGCCCTTTGGTGTTTTGCTAAGGACACGGTAGCGAGCGCAGGCGAGAGATTGCAGGGTTCGCTTGAGTTCAGTGTCGTCTGATTGCTGTCAGCAATGCCGCCTCGGGCGCGACAATAGAGGGCAGAGGATGGCTCACCAAGGCCAGAAGCGGCTTTCAGATCAGAATAGGACATGGATTCTCTCTGATTGAATGCCATCAGGATGACGGCTTGGAAACAGCTTACGACGATCTCCTTGGCACCTTTTGGGAAAGTCGCTTTGAGCTGGCAATGAGCGAGAGCATGCTTCCACTCCAGTCTTCGACCCGTATGCTTCATCTTGTAATGCTGCTCAAAGTTGGCGGTAGCTTTCAAGACATGTTCTGGTACGTTGACTACAACATCTGGGTACGATGGCCAGGCGGACGCAGAAAGAACATTGACACTTAGATCAAATGATGTGCGAATCTGGCGCTCTTCAAGCATGGCTTTGTAAGACGAGATCTCTTCTCGTGCCATCTCAATATCTTTGAACATCTGCTCCAGGTTGTGCGTGAAGCCAGCACCGCATTCTTTTGGTCTGTCAGCAATGCCAAATATGTACCGAGTTGTCCCTTCCACTTACCAGATCTCAAGCGCGTAAGCATGCTCTTCTCCGAATCAGAACTGGCACTCCGGCCCAGAAGAAGCCTGCGAGCCAGGTCCCTCTTGTAGAAGGCTTCGAAGACGGCCTTGCCATGCACAAAACGAAAGAGATCAAGCACCTGATCTAGCTGTCTACCAATCTCGATGTCTTCATCCTCACTCGATCCTTCTTGGTCTTCGTTGTCTGCCGCTCTCGAGCTAGATTCTGGCCCTGCTCCAGAGGCTCGAATGGCCTTCGTTCCACCCTTCAATACCATATCAACGTACTTGGCGATCATCTCACCGGGCTTGGGGTTGTCTGTACCCCATGTCATATTGCTTCTCTTGGTCTTGTTGATGAACGTTTCGAACGCTTCACGCAAACTGTGTCCAAGGCCTTCATGTCGCTGGAAGGATTGTGACCATATCTGATCGAGCTTCCGTTTGAATTCCAGCAATCTTATGACCATTTCTTGCTCCTTCTCTTCGTCGAAAACAATCTCGGAACCTTGCTTAACAATAAATGCTTCAAAGGCAGGCCGTAATTTCTCGCCGAGACGCCTGCGCTGCAGAAGAGAGAAGAGTTGTGAAACAGTATCAGCTCGATCTTGGTCTAGAAGGTCCCCTACATTCTCTTCCACTAGAAGCCGAGCCTGCCTCTGATCCACTAAAATGTCTTCGAGATATGTCTCCAAGCCTTTCTTGGTCGTCTGATCTAAGCCATACACATCACAGCGACTGAGTTCCCGAAACATGAGACTGTCGCACTTCTCAACATACCCGACTAGATCACTCGTACCAACATTGTCATTCGCCCAGGAAAGGTAGTACCGTTCCGAGTCTACCATCAATCTGGGCTCAAAGAACTTGGTGTACACTGTTAGCGCGTGGAACATCGTGATAGCATCCCGGAAGACAGCTTCGCTGTGAGCATCTTGATCCAACTTCCTATCAGTACCCACCAAGTCACAAGCGCCTTGTACTATTCTTAGGTGAAGTTGTTCTGCCATGAATATATGGTTACGAAATTCAATAGTTCCCATCTCTTCTATAGAAGGCTTCGAAGCGGTATGAAGCAGATATGATCGATCCAGATAGAAGAAGATTGAGCGAACGATATCCAGCTGCTTTTTCCAACACATCCAAGCATGAACCACTGCATCTAATGTTCCTACATCGGAAGACGCGTCCACCGTCTGTAGTAAAGAGTCCTTGACCTGGCTTGAAATGTGACCAGTGCACCTCTCACATAGCTTATCATATAGAGCAGGAGCTCGACCCTGCCGGCAAGCGGTTTCGACGCCCTTGTAGAGCTCTTCCATCGAATGGGGCAAAATCCGCCCCGAGAAGATAGCCGACAGTGCAGCGTTCAGCTGGGCCCAGACGCGGTTGTAGTATTCATCTGGATCGACTCTAGGCGTCGTCCTCAAACCGTGGACCACGATGTTCCTTATGCCCGTATGAGGCATGATATTAGCTGGTCGGGCCATATTGGGTTTTCTCTTCAAGGGACTTCCATTTGGGGAATCTCCGGTAAGATCAATCGCTTCGGATGTCCGTCGTGATTTGGGTGTAGAGAAATTGAACCTCTCATCGGCCCCTAACATCCTCACCGCTGGTGCCGGCACGGGCGAGGAATTTGTTGTTGAATGAGCAAGCTTCGATCGTTTGCTGCGCGAGGCACTCGGGTGGTCGTCAATTTCACGAGCCTTGGACCCTTGCTTTGAGGTCGCAAAGAGGTCTGAGATGGTCTTCTGCGCATATAGCTCGTCTACAGAAGGCTGCGTTGGGTGAGACTGCTTCCGAGGTATGCGATCTTTCAGTTTGCTTCCGTTTTGTTTGGTGGATGGCATCTATAGAGTTGGTCAGACACCAGTGATGCCTTCGCAGGGTGTTAGTATTCTACATGCATCAGGGAACCAGGGTGAACATTGTCTGGCTGCTTTCTCGGAACTGTCCTGACTGTATGGAGCATGACGCGAAGGAGACGAGCTAATCTATGTCTCACTAGTGACATTCGGGACTAGTTAGAGATGCAAGAGACCTGTTCGAAAGTCTAACCGAATACACCTAAAATCGTCGTTTACCCGTCCGTCCTAACACACGCATAGGTAGGTATCTTCCCTTCGTCAAGGCCGAACCATGGAGCTCTACCTCGCTCTCGCGATCCCGATCCTCGTCGCGACAGCTTGGCTCTACACTGCCCAAATGAGCCGTTCCTCACTACCCAATCTTCGTAACAAGAGCATATGCCTGCTCCTCGCTCATCCCGACGATGAGGCCATGTTCTTCTCACCCACGTTGCTAGCCCTGACAGCACATGAGGCAGCAAACCACGTCAAGATACTGTGCCTGAGCAGCGGTTTGTCTATCGTGGTCTCCAATACTCTTCATATGCTCATCTAAGCCGACTGTTTATCCAGGAAACGCAGACGGTCTAGGCACAATACGCAAGGAAGAGCTAGCCGCTTCTGCGCGGATACTGGGTCTCCGCTCCTCCTCCGATGTCCTTGTCATTGAAGACTCCAGGTTCCAAGATAGCATGACAATGACCTGGTCTGCAGCCGATATTGCTCAGCTCCTCTCTTCGGCATTCTCCCCTGCTTCTAACGCGGCCTCGAAGAAATCAAACATCAATTCGGACGAGCCCAAGGCCACGATTGATACCCTCATTACCTTTGACGCACATGGAATCTCATCCCACCCAAATCACATATCTCTCTACCATGGCGCCCGTCACTGGCTATCCTCGCTCATGGCAGGAAAATCTGGCTGGAAATGCCCTGTGGAGCTTTACACACTCACAACGACTAATGTGGTCCGAAAGTATATCGGCTTCCTAGACTCAGCTCCGACAATGGTGATGGGAGGATGGAGAGCAGCGGGTGTAGCGCAGCGAAAGAAGAGAGAAGAACCCCCAAGCTTGCTGTACATTAGTGATTTTGGCCAATACAGGAGAGCGCAGAACGCAATGGTAAAGGCGCACAAGAGCCAGATGAAGTGGTTCAGGTGGGGATGGATATGTGTAGGGAGGTATATGGTTGTAAATGATTTGAAGAGAGAAATGATCAGGTAGCATATCGACGGGAGCAACTCAAATGTCTTGGAATCTCATACACAAAAGAACGTGTCCCAACCGACGTCAGTAAGTCTAACTTTTTCATTCCAAAGTTCCTATACGGCTCATTCCTTGCAGTCGTCCGATTATACTCGTGCGAAGAAATCAACCTGTTTCGGCAGGTCGACATTTGAGAGGATAGGAACATTAGGTAGGTTGCAGAAACAAACTTACCCATTACAGAGCAAGGCGTTCATATTTTGGGCGGTGTTCGGACGTTGCTTTCTGGTAGAGTAGACGATCGCTTGTAAATCCATGATTTGTATACAACAAACCGATATTGCAAATGATAGCAGGTCCACCTCGCAGTGGATCACGATCTTTGTCGGTCGCCTGTGATGATGCTGACATATCCGCAAATCTCCGAGGGAGCCATCAAGCCCTCCTTTGCAATCATGCTATCTGCGCAAATCCTCGAATCGTCTCTCCTACACCAGATCCTTGTTCGCCCCGGTGCCCCCCGTACCCACCGCACCCTCATGCACCCCCGCTGCCTCCACCCTCTGCCCCGAGCTTGTTCCTTCCCTCTCTGCTCTTCTCCTTCTCTTCTCCAGCAGGTTATCCCTCCGCTCGTACAAGATACTATATTGCCGCTCTTCCACGCCTGTCAACCAGTAGCCGAAACTGCCACCTGCGGCTGCGTAGATAGGGTACACCCAGAAGGCCTCTTTGTTGAAGAAAGGACGCATTTCGATGCCCAATTGCCAGAGGCGGACGGCGACGCCTATGGAAGGATTAGTGTGAGTATCTACAGTGTCGAGGAGTTTGGGGAAGGTACCGAAGCCCGACCAGAAGAGTATTTTGTGGACCATTGTGGCTGTGGGGCGTAGATAATCGATGCCGAGGAGGGATAGAGGTAGATACTGGAGCTGTTTTGGATTTCGGTGCAGCTAACGGGACCTAGGTCGGCATATCGGCCATCTGCGAAGCGCGCGAAGCGCGCCCTCTAGCGTACTTTATTCATCAGTCCGGTGCATGATGGATTGGTGTAACCTTCCTTTGGGCTTGTGCCAGACTTTCCGTCGTGCGGAAAACACCTCGTTTGCTTTGCTTCCCCACAGTCACTACATTTTCCCGCTTCATCATTTGGAATTTTGGCATCGCAAGCATGGCTACACTGGCGAAAATCTCAGCAAAGCATTTGCTCGAAGATGAAGTATCACCAACGCGAAAACGATTCAAGACCTCCGAGCTTCCACTTAACTCAACACAGCGGTCGTCCATTGACGGATTGCTGCATACTATCAAGAAAAAGGGTGAATATGACGCGCTCAGAAAGCAGGTTTGGTCGCAATTTGCAGAGAGCGAGGAGAAAGCGGCATTCACAAAATCTCTTCACGAGTTAGCCGAAGCAGAGATCGATCGTGATCCTTCCCTCCTATCGCGCGACCGGGGAAAGGCGGCCACATTAATGCAAGGCGCTGTCGATCGCAGCGACATATACAAGAATGTGGAAAGGGCCCTTGACGAATTGATCGCTAAGAACATTGACCATATCATTAAAGCCGGACGGGAAATCAGGAGAGCAGAAGTGGGAGAAATCGTCGCGGCTGAAGAAGAGAAACGTGGCAGCAAGACCGACGAAGAATACGCCAAAGAAGCTGCTTCGAAAAGGCAGGAAAGAGCACGAGCTCGGAAGCAGGAAGAGGCGCGTAAGCGGCGTGAAGACCAAAAAGAAGCGTTGAGATTGGAAGAGGCGCAAAAGCTGAAAGAGCTGGAGAAGCTTCGGAGCCAAGATGAGAGACGCAAAGAGCGAGAGGCACTGCGAGCGAGCAGGGAGTCAGCGAGGAGGAAGCCCCGAGACATAATTAAGGATGAGCCTGAAAAGTACAATCTACAAGATCCTCCTGTGGACTCCCCAATCATCGCGGTGCCGACAATCGACGAAAAAGCCCTTGAAGAGATTGCACTTGCTCAGCTGATCCAGGATGCTAAGGACGCTGCCGCAAAGAATGCTCCGAAGGTCGAGCGAGAGAGCTCTGGATCCCCTCACTTCAAATCCCAAATTTCCCCTCCAAAGGGTCCTGCTGCGATGCGCGCCAGAGATCCCACTAAGCCTAGGCTTGGCTTCAGCAGCACCCCTGCGCATCATAACTCGCCAATCCCTCCTCCTCCTCCTGCCGTCACCTCACGAAGTCGAAGCCCATACCGTGCTTCATCTTGTCGGTATGACCGTTCCCGTTCCGCGTCGCGCACTGAGCAACGTCCAGAATCTATCCGAGATGATGAACGTCGTCGCGAAGTGGAGTCAGAAGCCACTGCTGCTTTGAAGGCCCAATTACGGGATAGGCGCGCCTCAGAAGCCACAGCGTACAAGACTCGTGACGAAGGCGACTATCAAGAGCGCAGGAACTCTGGTGCAACCGAGAGAGATTCTACGCGGGAGAGAGATAGGGATAGGGACGACCGTCGCGGTAGTAGATATGACTACGATTACAAAGAGTCCCGTGATACTCGGTATCGTGACGAGCGGCCTCGAAGTAGCGACAGGGATAGGAATCCTAATGATGAGCGCAGCACCTACACACGGCCACCAAGAGAAGAAGCCCCAGAGCATATCGATCGATACGTTCCGGGTGGCGCTGTGCCGAGAGAGCGAAGGGACAGAGATGTCAGCGATCAGGACCGAGAGACAAGAGAACGCGATAGCGTAGACCAAGAAACGCCGAGAGAAACACGGCGGGACCGTGGCTCGTACTATGATACAGAGCGTGAGAGACAATACTACAAAAAAGAGTTCGACGGAGGCCGAAGCGACTACCGCAATAAAGATCACGGTAGTGATCGGCCAAGGGATAGAGATAGGGATCATGGATATCGTGATAGAGATCATGGATATCGTGATAGGGATCATGGACATCGTGACAGGGATCGGCGTGATGACCGAGGTCACGGCTATCGTGAAAGGGATAGGCGTGATGAGCGACCGTACGTTAGGACGAGGACCGATGACCCTCCAGAGCATATTGATCGGTATGTACCTGGAAAGTAGCAATATTAGGCTTCCTGGAGGAGCGGTAAGAAGTGACCTTTTTGTCAACTCCGACATGCCCTCAGGGAATGGACGGACTCTCCAGTTTTGTATTTGTAAAGGTAGTGTATGAGGCATTGGATTACCTAAAATCACAAAGATTGGAAGCATTGGCATCAACCAGTGAGCTCTCCTTTCTCTCTCACCAGGAACCTGGCTGTTATACTGCTCCAGGATTTTCAAATTTGGGGGGTTTGGCCCTCGAAACTCCTCAGCCAAAACCCTGTGCGGCGGCTGCTATATCCTTTGAATGCTTCGTCTTCTCGTTGTAGTCAGATTATACGATTTTAGACGTGTTAGGTTCGATTCCTAATGGCGCTGGTACAATGGTGGCGGGTTTGTGTTCGGGTTTTATGTCTAGGTGGATACAATGCTTTGGATATCTTTTACTTGTTGAAAGCTATGAGTTTTTACTCGCTTCTATTTGATTGAACACAAGTCTGCACGCGCTGCAACCCAACTCTGCGCACCTAAGCGCCCAGGGGACCATTCAGAGCGACCACTAAGATACAGTTTTTTGGCTGACCCCTTTTAAGTACAATCTTTCCTAGGAAAGATCGTTTGATTGACAGTAGAGCTTGGCATTACCTTATACGTGCTTGCCTTCCGATCCACCGGCCCTTGATTCCCAGATCATTCAGATTCTCGAGCACTAGAGAATATTGGTACTTCTCCTTTGTCAATGTATCACGATTATAGACCAGCGGTACAAGTCAGGGTGAGTCGGTAGACCAGTCTTCACCTTTTCGGCAACGTGACAATGGTGGTCCAGTCTCGATGGACGAAGGATATCTTACCCGGAAGAATCGGAACAATGATATGCCCAGCGCTTGGTGCTCCCTGCAGCCATAACTTGAGGCTAGACACTTCAAGATGGACATTGGAGGGGACTTGATGTGGGGCAATGATGGTGAATCGGAAGTATTCGCACAAGCTCAGAGCCAAGAAGACATAAATCTGCCCCGACCTCACCCCTTCTGAGCATAGGATGAGCGCTGATTTATTCTCACGCGAGCCCGTGGGCTCTGGGTGATCCTGGGTGGCTGCACCCCTTGGATGTGGGGGAGTTGCTGCCTGATTGCTATTTTTATCAGAAACTATTACGTGTCCCTTTCACCGTCCAAGGTGAGCGGTTTGTTACTACGCAAGCTGATGGCCTGTTTGAGATCTAGGCTTACAGTCGTTCCAGGTCCACCTTTCGAGCGGGAGGTGAGAAATCAATGGTCTAAGGGAAAGATTCGCGTTGTTAGAAAGAAGGTATCAAGCAGGAGGGCTTTTAGGAGATCGAGATCGTCGTGGCCTTGACATATTCTTAGTGAAGATCAATATTCGAGCTTGGATGATAAGGACCGGCAGAAGAGGAACAGACAGCTAAGCGAGCGAGCAAGCCTAGCCAGGGCCAGGGGGAGGTAGTTGGAGGAAGGATAAATCTGTGGGCAAAAGCAGGCAAGTAGAGAATGAATAAAAGCAAGGGCTCAGAGAGGTGAGGAAGATAAGATGAACAAACTTGAGGGAGCGACGTTGATGATTGAGTGTATTTCTGATTGTCGCCACTTTTCCATGGAGACAGCGCAGTAGATGGAGACAAGGGAAATAAGCGAAAGGGGGAAAAGGCAGAGACGAGTTCGTTTCCGCTTCGAACGAGGAGCGGTAGTTTGTCCTTTCGAGGAAAATCTAACTCACTTTAACGCTCCAGGTTATTGCATTTCTGAGTTTATTCGAAATCTATCTTGTACTGCTAACCCTCGACGCAGATCAAGCACGCAGAACGTCGTGAACAGGAGGTATGTGTATCTTTCAAGCTCTCAGGGCGCCGAGCTGTTCCTTCCGCTTCTGGATCCAACCAACCGATGCCTTTACCCCCAACTGTCCTAAGATCGATTTTTCCAAACCTTCCGCAACGCAAATATTGTCTCTCTTGCTGTCATAAAGATCAATAATATCAGTAGGACAGTAAAGAATCCGACCGCCAATACCATCACGGTAATACTAAACCATTTGCAGACGGCACCGAATGCATGCCATCCAGTAGGTTCCTTCTGAATGAGGAGAGGATTCGCCGTTAAGGCTACTTGCATAGCATTCAAGAGAACACTAAAGAAGGCGAACAGAAAGAGCAACGTCCGTAAAAGCGCGCAAAATAGGCGTTGTATCCATAGTGCGCCTGCACTTTCTGGAATGTGAAGCGCCTCAAGAGTATCTTGGCCCAGAGGTTAAGGCGCCCAAGTCGAAGTTCCCCATATCCATAGCGAGGGGACACGTCGCAGTCTTCGACTTCAGCAAAGCATGAGAAGAACCTGCGTGCTTCTCCGTAAGTCGTCTCTTGCGGAATCAAGTGGTGTTGTTTCGCTAGACGAATGTGGGAGGGGTGCTTGATAAGGTGGTGATAAAGTTCTCAAATATCCCGAAACCGCTTTGTGTAGATCCAGACGAAGTGGTTCAGGTAGACTGGACGACCCCAACACGAGGAAATGTTGCCAGAATGCCCAGGAAAGGAGACGCGGTGGAATTGGTTTGAAGAACACTCGATCGTAGATCCAAGTGCAGTGTAGCTCTATGTTCTCAGCGATATGTATCTCCCGCCCTTTAATGATCTGCCGATTTAACGGAGAGATGTGACTACTTTGCTGAATGCCGACAAGCCAAAGACTAGGCGCCAGCCGGTTGAGATCAGGTGTAAGAATCTCGTCGGGTAGATAGTGCGAGACATCGGATGAGTCGAGACAATGCAGAGGCTGACCAGGAACGGCAGATCTATGGCTGATCTCAGTGCCGTTGCCTTTGTCTGGCGTGAGACCATTTTGTGGGTACGACGAGGGAATGTCCAGTTCTTTGTTTAGCTCTAAGTCCTTCGGGAAGGGTTTGCACGTCATCTGGTGGATGGTAAAGCCTATATACAACGGATGCAAGGGTTGTTTTGTGCTGGGTATACCAGGTGTGTGAAGCCCAAGCTGCGTCGGCTAGACTTGTGAGTATTTACTTATCCAAAAGCCTTGCAGTCGAAACCCTGTTGCAAGGATCGCCCTGTTGCTCGCTTCACTTATTTGTAGATCATGTATGAAATGTTAGGCAATGATCCCCGAATACCACCCACATCTGCAGGACAGCTTTTGAATTAGAACGCCGGTTTCTAAATTTCCTCTGCTATAGATACGACGTGTTGATATGATCGAGCAGCTATCTATCCACAGGGTGTCCTTATAATTTCCTGCAGTTGATCACTCGTACTTCAGAAAATGCTTGGGGTCCAAAGATTCACAGTCAGCGCTCTGAGCAGTGCCTTCGAAGATCATTTCACTCATAACCAAGCCAGTCCCAGGAGCGTTCTGTACGCCCCACTCATCATGGCCAGTCGCAAGCCATAGACCTCTTATACCTGTAGGTCCTACCATGGGGCCGACCTCCTCATCTTCATCGTGTGGTCTGATCTGTGGCTTGTAGCATGCCTGTTTCGTAATCACTTCTCCGTCATGAATCTCCTGAGAAACGCTTGTCACAGCAGTCCATACGTCTCTACAAGATTGTTCGTCGACTGCGACTTCATCACTAGTATCGGGTAAAGGGACGTCGTAATCATCGGGACCACATGCGTATACAGTGTCAAAATCGTGGAGCCGATCACCGGGTCGAGGGTATATCTCAGGGGAGAGCAGATTTCCAAGGGTACCATCTGAAGACGCTGTAATATTAGGAAACAGAACGTAGGGCGAAAGGTCTTTTGATGGTCGTACAACGAGACTATGCCCCCGGGGCGCCCCTAAACGAGCGGGAGGAAAGATTTTAGTAGTCCACGGGCCAGCAGACAATAGGATATCAGTAGCGGTAATTGTTTTGGGGTTCCCATTTTCCCTGTACTGAACGGACTCAATACCGCTCTTGTCCTCTGTATAATCGATAGCAAAGGCGGATCCCAAGATTACCTTGACTCCCTTGTCCTCTGCAAGCTCGGCAAGTGTCTTAGTGAACATGTAAGGATTTACCTGGCCAGAATTATTGGGATTTCCGGATCCGTTGTAAGATTTGACACTGCCAGGAAGCAACCAATTCAAGGCGGTTGGGAGCTTTGGTCCTTGTGACAATCCCTCTGAATTATCGGATCTCTCTATTTTGACGTTGTCTTCAAGTTGCTGTGCTTGAAGCTCGACATCAGCGCAGTAGACGCTTCTATGGCCCCAAGCTTTGTCGCCTCCATGTGTTTTTGCCAAAGCGCCATGTGTCTTGAAACTTAGCGGTGCGAGACATTTAGGAGTTGCCCAATCCGCAAGAAGTCCGCCTGCCTTTCCAGAGGATCCACCTGCAACCCTGCTGGCCTCAAGAAGGATGATAGAATGGATACTAGGATTGTAGTAGGCATGCCGGGTCAGGAAGTACGCAGTTGAGCAGCCGATGACACCGCCACGTTTGTGTAACATAAGCAATGGACCCAAAGTGAAGAGCATGAACAGTGTTACCGATGATGACAATATTTTTTGGCTCCGAGCCTGATAGTTTGATGGTCATTTGATCGTTGTGAATTTTGCTCAGTGTGGATAGAACCAAGTGGCAGAAAATAGAAAAAAGAAAAAAGACATTACGATTAGCAGTTGCATAGGAAGGTTGAACAATGATCTTTTGGATGTCGTCAACGCCGCGTAGTACATATAACAGTAAAAGATAATTGAAGGACGAAGGAGGTCATGGCAAAAGAACTTCTTTTCGATAATGATAGCGTCACGAACATATAAATTGGGCGCAGAGCGAGAGTAGAATCCACTTTTGGCACCCGCCCCGCCTACCATTCCTATGTCATCCAATGAACACTTTGAGCTATCGACGAGAGAGGATAAGATCTACTCTGCCTGCACGACCACAGACTAGGAATGGAGTATAAAGGGGTCTGGGGGCTGGTGATTAAGTCCCCGAAGAGGATTGCGAAGACTGAATTCGAATTACTTTTCTAAATCTACACCTTTTACCCTTCTCTGCCTGTAAGGACTTTATCCACAATATACTTATACTGAAGTATATCATCGCGTCTCAATTCGGTCTTTCCCTCCGAATCACATCGAATGTACGGAGCAATCATGTACTTAGTGCCAATGTCCCCTATCACGTAGACCCTATCCCAGTACATTGAAACACTTGAAGATCTTGTTTCGGACAAGGTTATGAAGATGCGGAATCTAACGAAAGCGATTTGATACTTCTCAATTGAATGAGCGGTAGTGGGAAGCCAAATTCGTCTACTACAGGTAAAGTAATTTCGTTTTCCAGATATTTCACAATTCTAGACAGAAGGGATGATTTTACCCGACTAAGGATTGATAATCTACTTGCATTGTTATGCGGGATGTTAAGCTGACAGTCCTTCATTGTCCTAATGAGGTTTTGATAGATAGTCATCATTAGTAATCAGAGTGAAAGATCGAGGTAAAGCCAACAGTCTCTGTAGTAGGTCTTACAGACTTGAACAATTTGATCACGAGCGTTCTGCTATAAGAGCGACGAATCCCCTCTCCTCTAATTCCTCTATCAGTCTCAGTTTCCCTGACAGCAGATTGTCCAGAAAATATGTTTTCAACCCACAGCATATTGCCTGCAGTAGCAGTCCTCCTCGCAGGCTTCCAGCTCGGCTCCTCCATGTATACCCTCGACTTTCAACAGAATCATTCCGGAAACGCCCCCGGCTGGCGAGAAATTGCCATAGTCTACGATTCCTTCACCGGCTGCTATAAGCTCTCCCGGAAGGCTAACGCATTTGTTAAGACCAGCTTCGGTGGCGAAGAAGCTAACATCCAGCGAGAACTCATGTTCTACGCCAATAATGACTGCTCTGGAGCGGAGACGAACATCGTATCCTACGCAACTGTATTCTCGAATGGATGGGTGGATTTCAGTGCACCCACAGGTTCCTTCACGGTCAGCTTGCTGTACAGCAAAGACAGACGCCGCAGCAACGCTGGTGGTCCTCCCAAGATCGAAAACAGCCTTTGGACGGGTAGCAACAAAACCTCCGATAACGCCATTATCACTACCACTCCGAAAGAGCTAGATGCACGAGGGCCAGACGCGTCAGGACCGCAAGGAGCGTTCGATCTCCTGCACAATGCGGATGTGATTTCGGCCATCATCGCCTACCAGGTCGTTGCATACTGGCAGTACCAACAACTCACGCATATCTCCACAGGAAATGGCCCGCCCTTTCCGTCCAACTATGGTGATGGTAATGCTGTTGCTTCTGAGTGGGGCGACCAAATCGAGTATGACTGGGGGCAAGGGATGGGCGTGAACAGCTGGGGCCAACTTGAGGGCGGCCATCCCGCGCGTACTGCTATCTACAGATTCTATCCAGAGCGAGGCTTTACCTCCGCTGATAACTCGCCGGCGGTGGCGCGGACAAGTGCAATGTAGGTCTCTTGCTCAAAGAAGTAGCGAGTTTGCTTTTGATAAGGGAGAGTAAGATGCTAACTGATCGTTAGGCGTGCAATGCGATGGGCAGCAATAAACGGGAGCAACTGGCTGTCTTATCAGTTGGTAGATTACACAGGCGTTAGAGTCATTGGAAGGATTGTTATAAAGACCCAGACTTAATCCCCAGTAGATTCGTCTTTCCACGATGTTAGAGCCATGGTTGATACAAGCCAGACTGATGTACTTGATCAGGTTTGAGTATGTATTTATTTTAATCCCAAGCTTCATAGCTACAAGGTCACTGTCGTTTTCTTATCTTACAAATCAACTTGACAATCATCTGAACTGCGAAGCACAGCGCTGACGAATTGAAGAGTGAGAGTGTCGCGCGCAAGATGTGTCCCGCCACACCCGCTTAGATGGAAGGGTTCACCCCATACCCCCAAATGGTCCAGCCTTATCCAGTTAATCACCCGGAGATTATACTTCCGAGCTCCGGGGCTAGCTCTAGGATACCTTAGCGGCCAGGGGTAGAATATCTGTACCGTAACGATACCGTAGCATTACAGTTTGCTCTTGGTTACGTTTTCCCAAAAGTATATCGCCTTAAAACAGTCCCCTAAAGGATATATATATTTAAATTAACGGTTTCATAGGACTGATACGTAGTAGACTCCTTATGATAATACCTAAACCTTAAATTTTAGCGTGGTATTTAAAACCCCGCTTTATTACCTAGAGGTCGCCTGGAGTATACCTGCCTACCCTACGTCGCCTACGCCCCTTGTCGCCTAGACCCTCCGCCCCCCGCATGAAATTCAGCTGAGTCGCCTGAATTTAAGGTTAGATTTCGCGGAACGTTGAAAGGATAGGCAGCCTCATACTCCTAAGTAGTAGGCTTAGTAGCCTTGGTAGCTATTAGTAACTTATACCTACTCGTATAGTATAAGACTAGGCATGTTAGTTAACTAGATACGGAGTATAAAAAAGACTATTATTATATAACTAGTATATTAATACCTTCAAGAATCTTAATACTTAAAGTTTATAACGTTAATAAGTTAAATTACTATACTAGAACTGTTAACTATCCTAAGCTGATAATCTTCGTATACAACCCCACCATGGTCTACCCCCATAGTACGTGCCTTACAGTATGGACCATTTGGGGGTGAACCCTTCTACTAAGTACGGTATCCAGCATCAAAACAATCCCTGTCACGCTAGCGTTTAACTACCTGGATACATACTACTATGTAAGATACTGTGTAGGCCCCGGGCTTGGCTGTTGCCAACGCTGCTCGCCCTCCCTCAGATTCTCACTTTTGAATATTCACCGGTATCAAAAGCATCAGTGAAAAGGTCTTCAACTGTTCCACTACAGAGAATCTTTTCCTTTCAACACATACCCAGATCCGCTGCCGCTTTGCTGAACAGCTGCCTGCCAATGGCAACTCATTATATAGAGCCGATGAGGCCAAGCAACGTGACGTTAACTAGACCTTCAGGAACAATTCAATCGAAACTGAAGTGCCTCCCAGATGAGCTACTTCAGAAGATACTAGAGTTGACCATGTTGAGCGAGTCACCATTCTATCTAGATGAATTTCTCCGAGCTTCCCAATTGGCCGAGCACAATAGAGTGAGGAAGAACTCCATTGGCCAGAATGCAACTGCAAACAGTCTATCTCGCACCTCAGGCAAGTCTACGTCAGACAATCTTTACGATTGCTTGGATGCGACCCAACAGATACATCTCCGGGATTGGCGTCTGATCAACGGGACATGCAAACAATTCCGCCAGCTAGGCAAAGAAGCCTTTTTCTCCCGCAAAACGTTTCTCATGGACCCCTTCCAAGCCGAAAAGCTGCAAAAGCTGCAGGTTACCCGGCTCAGCGCCGTAGACCAGGAGGCCGCACTGAATTACATCCTCTCGGTCGCCTTCCTTGTATGGACTGTGGAATCGCCAAGCTCCTTCCTAAGTCTGCCTCGCCGCGTCTCGGCTTTCCGGCATCTGGCTCACCTTGGTCATGTTTTTGGCTATCGCGAGGGAGAGTCCATTGATGGCATTACGAAAGCGATGCTGGATGCAAGGATAGCTCCCTCGCACTTCGTAGATGCCCTTGCCTCGATCGGGTGTCCGGTGGATGATATCCAGATCCAAGTCTTGACGTACCCGGGATCGGCGTGGAGGAACCATGAGGCAGCTTTGAGAAGCCATGTATATCCCGTTCTCGAAGTAGTAGCGAGGGCGAAGGCAAAGAAAGATCCAAAGAAGGCAATCAGAGCTGCTCTCCCTTGATATCATGGTCCCTAGTGTGAGGAATTGGTATGGTGATCTATCAGGAGATGTGTTATGTCGATGATGAAGGTCTTGGCAGGAATTTCTATGTATAAAGACAGACTGCTCCAGAGCGATATAGAACTCTTCGTGTTCAATCTCTCATAAATATAAATTAATCTAGACTACTCAATAAAAGCTATTCTTCTTATCGTATGCAGGTGAGTTACTTGAAGCGGTAAAGCGTGCCGTATCTGGCTAGTCTTCCCTTGCCGCCCTTCATCTCCTGCTGCCCGCCCCTTAGTTTTTGCCTGCTATCGGACATACGCCTCGGTATTCTACCTGGTTTATTATGTTATAAGTAATTCTATTTGTATTAGCTTACTATTCGGCTTCTATAAAACCCCAATTTGTATAGTAAGTAATCTATAACAATGCTGCAGAAGAGCCTTAAGAGATCTTTAAATCCTGCCACTCGGGCCGAGCAGCCTCGAAGATAGAGAGTTTCACAAAGCCAGACCCAATCCTTTCATGAAAGTCGCCTTTTTGCTTCACTAAGAGACCATGTACTGTGCCTTTTAGTCTGCTGACCTCCATCATCACGCAAGTCTCAGTGAGAAAACCTTGTACAGCATTCAAACCGAGATCTAACATTATCGAAGACTCAGGGGCTCCAACAATAGAAATGATAGGGAATTTCCCAGATAATTTCAATCGTGCAATTCGAGCGTTGCAACAGAGTACACGACCGTCTGGTGGTTCTTCGGTAGCTGTGCAAGTATAGCTTACTTCATCGAATGGGAGATTCATGGCAGCAGTTCCCTGCCAGCCAGCCCACGACCAGCTGGGGAACTCTCTGCGTCTGCTTATATCACGAAAATCCCATGGTTCGTGCTCCCATAGCAAATGTTGCGAGGAAAGCGTGATTGGAATGCCCCATCTCAATTTTACACCAGCACGTTCAAATTCCCCAGTAAAGGCAGAAAATGCATTGAGCGAATCCGACGCAAAGCCCATATCACGGCCAGTGTAGTCCCGGACGAGGCGCCAATACAGTGAATTGAAATCATAAGTATCAAGGAATGGATTGCGAAGGCGGCTTCGATAGGGAATCAAGTGGTCCTTCTCAGACATCTCTAGTTCAGGCTCCCGGATCGACTCGCAGCAGGCCATCTCAGCACATTCAAAGAAGACCTGTTCCGGGCCGAAAAGAATACATCGGTTTGATAGGAGACCTTCTTGGAACGTCCAAGCCCTGGAGTTCCATTTGGATGTAGCGATCGCCATCTCTAATGAAGGCAAAGTAGTCGCTAGCTTCATCCTCCCAACACTTTCCACACGTTGCCATGGCATTCTTTGAGTGGAGAGACCGCGAAGCCCTTGCTCAGAAGCGCCCTGAAATGGAACGGCAAGAATAATAGTAGCAACAGCTGCCCCATATACTTCGCCCATGGTATCAATGTTGATTTGTTTCTGGACCGTGTCTTCTTGATCGATGCAAAGCCTATCCAGCCAGATATAATTAATTCCAAGACCAAGTTCGTGGACGACATCGATAATATCGCGCAAGACATTTGGGAGACTTTCTAGCATATACGGTTTATCTCGCTTTATTTCAAACTCATCAACCTGGACCCAAGGGTAACTCAATGCGATATATGGCTCGTGACCTTTGGAGTCGACAACCCGAAGAGATGTGATATCAAACAGGCGGAAACCATCAGGATGCGCTGAATTACTTGTCTTTCTAGCTTGGCATGCTTTGTGCTTACTACATCTTGCAAGCCAGTCGCGAAGCCTGGCTGTCATTCCTGCACGATCGGCTGTACGTCGAAGAGAAAAATTTCGAGTTGGAATCAGTTCATCTACCTCCAAGACTCCAACATAAGTCATGTCTTTGAATATTGTTCGATACTCAAATCCGTATTCAGGGGGAGCGCGGATAGTTCTGACCAAGGCGAGATAGATGGATTCATGCAATAGAGCTTCGACGGTTGCGTTGCTGTTGTCGATCCTTATATTATGCAGGGGTTCTGCAACGGGAGAAAGAACTTCATGGCCCTTAACAGTTGTGATCGACCAGAATTCAACTTCTCTCTCACCCCCTGGTATATTAGTATCGCCTATGTCAACCAGAAGCCGACAGAAGGGGCAATTTGCCCGAGCGTATACCTCGTCTGAATAACCCATTGGAACACCCTTCCTGATCGGTATTCCATCACGTGCCTCATGATCCAGTCCGTTGCTGAATAGCCCCTCTAGATTTATTCTGGCACAGTTTGAGCAAAGTTCATCGTTGTCAGGCTGGTAGTTGGGGGGATAGTACACCTGCCGAGGCCGGATGTAATTTTCATTCAATCGCTTCAGCCTTGGTGGTGCGAAGTTGGAAGCAGCTCGTGTTTCCTGTAGTCGAATCCGCTGCCTTCTATGTCACGCTCTTCAGCATGTCTCAAAGAACGAACCAGTACGCATTTGGCATACTGGGCGTCGATGTCGGCACCATGATGGCCGGCTTCCTGTGAAGCCATTGGTGCTTCTTCGGTTTGTTGTGCGAGCAGATAGAGTCTGCCTTGTGCTTTATCTTCGGACTTCATACTCTGTATATGCTCATATATAGCTAGCTTCGTTTGTACGTCGTGCTTGATGCAAGATAGATTTGCAAGCTGTAGCACTGCCGTGATGATATATCTGCGAACCAAGGAGTTGTCTTTTCATTCCGCTTAGCATGGGGATACTCTGAGACATGAGAAGTCTCCGGAGTTCGAGCATCTAGGCAGCAGTCAAATCGTTCTGAAAATTACCGATTAATACCGTTAGATTCATTTCGCATTTTAGGCGGAAATACACAGGCATCGCGATAGTGGCGCGTTCTCTTCTGCACACAAATTACAACATATCCGTGTCCTGGCAGCAACATTGCATCGTTTCTTCTGATCTTTCAGGCAGCGACAAGCAACCTTGGTCCATTCGGAACGTCGATTTCTAGTGCCCTGCATGGATACCCTCCATCATTGCTCAAATGTAAGCGTAGCTCATCTAGCCAATAAGACGCTGCCGGGCTTGTGGGAGATGACAGATCGCTCAATGTCAGATATCCCATACCAAAGGGTGGCTGTCCGTCTTTCGTCTTTTCAAAACTGTCTTCTGTGTGCACAATGTCGATTCCTGTGATCATGAATGGAGTCCAGAAACGAAAAGTCGTGGTGTTCAGTGGTGGTTCAGCCGCCAACAGCCTAGTGGACGTGTTCGACGAAGTCATTGAGAAGAACAATTGTTCTTTGACATATGTCATACCCATCAGCGATAATGGTGGCTCCTCTAGTGAGCTCATCAGAGTCTTTGGTGGGCCAGGGATTGGGGATGTCCGAAGTACGAGCCCAATCTATTCTTGCCTTTCTGTACCTTCATCTCCCCTTTGGCTCGTCGGCTTCAAAATTGCTTGTTGAGTTGGGTCTATCTTCACTTGTCAATGATTAGTTGTGCATTTGGAGTCTAACTCCTTACTGTCATGTATACTCTGACATTCTTCGGCCTCTCAAGGTCGACTCGTCCGTCTGATCCCACCTTCTCATACCCACGTTCGCAACCTCTTCAATCACCGTCTGCCTCCCCACTCCCAGCTAGCAGCTACTGAATTCCTCACTCTATTAACTGGCACATCACCCCTCTACGCCGAAATCCCCACCCCGCAAGCAATGCTGACTCGTTCCATCCTCTCGCATCTGCATCTTGAGATCCTCAAAAGAAGTAGGCCACCGACTTCGACTTTCAATTACCAGTCTGCTTCCATTGGCAACCTATTGCTAACGGGCGCTCGGCTCTTCTCTGGCTCCTTCGAATCAGCAATCTACCTCCTCGCCATCATGGGCGGCGTGGACGAGTCCAAAACCGCAGTTCTACCGGCCATCATCAGCAATTTCTCCCACCACATCTCAGCAGGTCTGGCGGACGGCACAATCATCACAGGCCAAAATGCTATCAGCCACCCTAGCCAGCCCACAGCGTTAAACGACCGGAGCGCCGAGCAGCCCGCCGAAATCTCAGTTAAAGCAGACACAACGATCGAAGACGCCAACCTCCCCGGATCCCTCTCCACCCTCCGCCAACCTAACATCGCCTTCTCCAAAGAATCCGAAGAACCGCTTCCAGCACGCATCAAGCGTATCTGGTACATCAACCCGTATGGCCAAGAAATGCGACCTCTCCCTAACCCCAAAGCCGTGGAAGCTATAGACGCAGCAGAAGCAGTCATCTACAGCATCGGCAGCTTGTACACCTCAATAGTCCCGTCGCTAATCTTACAAGGCATCGGGGCCTCCATCTCCAGAGAAGGCGGACCGCGTTTCAAGATCCTACTTCTCAATGGAAGCCGAGATCGCGAGACCGGCGGCTTCTCCGCTGCGGATTTCGTAGCTGCTATCGCCCGAGCAGGCGAGGAAAGCCGCGGCCAGACTTTTGAGGATGGCCGAGATGTTGAGGAGGGATTGTGGTCGAGGTATGTAACGCATTTGATACATTTGGACGGAGATGGTGTGCCTAGAGTCGATAAGGAGGAGCTTGCTAGAGGGGGCGTTGAGACCGTGAGGTTGTATGCGAGGAAAGGTGGGGACGGGGTGACGAGGTATGATGGGAAGGCATTGGCTCAGGCATTGGGTGCGATTTTGGGGAGGAGGGAGAGGGGCGAGAGGAGCAGGAGGAATACGCTTGAGAGCTGAGAATATTTGCAGCAGCTCAAGAGCAATGTCAGCGCTCTGTTGCATGCATCAGATGGAGTACTTTGTGCGAACGATGACTAGATCTATCGGAGGCTCTTCCTGGGTCATGTACTTGGTATGTCTTGATCTCCCATACAGCTAGAATCATTACAGCTAGGCGCGTTCCATCACTCCATCAGGGGTATCTCTCAAAGCTCGCTATGCTGTGTTGGAATCTGATGCCAAAAGCCATGCCCGTTCTGAGCAATCATTACTCCTCTCTTTTGATTTACACCCAATCTTCACTGACAGCTTTCCCTTTGCCCTTGGCGGCCCTAATCCTGCTCTTTACTTTCATTGCGAGCGGTATTGTATCGTCTCTAGACTTCCGGTTCGGGGCACCAGCCGGCCTGATCACTTTCTTTCGACATACGGGACATTTTGGAGTGCCTTTGCCGGGATCCGATCCTTGATTCTCACCCGCTATAAGCGCTTCCATGAGGCAGCTATGACAGAAGAGATGGCCTGGACAATAATTGTGTCAGTTGACGTTCTGACGTAGACACATCACGGACCATAACTTACCACAATGTGTAGCGGTAAGGTCCTTCATATTCTCCATACAGATAATACATTGGAGCGTAGAGAGTTTGACGGGCTTGTTTGCCTGCTCCTGCTGTGATTTGATGGTAGCCATGCGCTGCTGCTCCAGCACCTTTGAGAGCCCCCTGTCATCGTCTACATCTCTCAAATCCACCTCTTCGATTTTGTGTGACCGCTGACTCGACTGAGATACTTCTGTGCCTGTCTTCCTCCTCTTTGCCGGATTTCGAGATTCGTCCGAAAGGTGCTCAGATAATGAACGGCGCAGTCCATTTTTACGCTGTGGTGGGCGATGGTGAGCAGGTGTTTGTGTTCGTCTTACTGCAGGCATGGTAGGTGGCGATGAATCTCGGGTAAGGTCGACGTAGCCGTTGGGAACCCCCTCCTCACTGTCAGGCCAGGGTGAGTCTGACCTCTCAGATCCGAGATTGGGGCTTTCTGAGGAGAACGAGAAGTTATCAAATGGTGGGGGCGATACAAGTCGTGGTAAGGTGATGGTACGAGAGGAAGGGGGTGGTGTTGGAATCCGTGGTGGTCTTTGGGTGGGTGATGGTAGTGGTGGTCGACCGGAAGAGTTGGAGGGCCCGCCCGTTGGATCGATGGCAAGAGGAAAATTAGGCAAGTCGATGTGTGAATGTTTTCTTTCTAACGGTGCGGAGCCATGAAAATGGAATATTGGAGAATTTGAGACGTCTGGGTTATGAAGTCGCTGCTGCTGTTGCTGTATAAGGGTTGGCTGGCTGAGAGAGTGTGTGAAGGGAAGTGACGGTCTTTGGGGTGGTAGATTCTCGGCATGATGTCCTGTGTCGCTTTCCCAGAGAGATGCTAGAGTGTAATCGGAGAAGAGCTCTTCTCGTAGTGAAGGACTCCAGACGTCGTCGTTAGGGTAATCATCAGAGCCATCCATTGGCTGTTCACGGAATAATAATGTTCTCTATACTTATGAGACAAAGATGGTCATTGAGAGGCGTCTATCCTTGCGGGGAGGATTCTGGACGTTGTGTATATTGGTTAGATGTAAGTTGTGAGAAATGTTCCCAAGCCTCTGCTACTAATACACGCCACGCGATCGCCTACTAAGAATTAGATGCTATTTACGGAGTATGGTAGGAGTGATGGCAGAGAGGCGTCTCGGGAATTCGGAATAGAGACCCTGAGCGCTAGCGCCGGAGGCTCGGGCTGCCATATCGCGGTAAATCTCCTTGTCAGTGTCACATATTCTGCTGATGGCAAACCCACAGACGAGATGAAAGCCAAGAATGCTCTGCTCCCTACGCAGCAAGCAGAATGGCTTCCTCCGTATTCGGTCACTGCAGAAGCTTCACCAGCAAGCCACATACAATGAAGCTTTCAGACCATGTATACTCCAAAGGCGACAGTATGCTGTGGAAGCCAGCTCAGACACAGTTCCGAAAGAGACACCGCACGGTAGCCTGTCATGTACGCATCACCTTGAAGCTCAGGTCCTCATGCCCCAGCTAATTTTGTCCTCTAGTACTTGCCTCACCACGATTCAATGAGATAGGGGTTCAGCAGCTCAGCAGTTATGTCCATCCGCAAATTTTCTCAGGACCGCCCACAACCCCACCGCAGTATCTGATTGACTTAAGCAAGGATCACTTGAGCAGGCATCAGCTGTGGGGAAAGAATCAGGATTCCTCATCGCCCATTGCCTTCGATCTTCCAGCTCTCCATGGCTCGACATTGGATGAGCACTTCTATAAGTTGGGTAAAGATGCGTCCGAACCCTATTACAGTGCCGCGCTGGACTATGCAAGAGCGGATTTACCTAGAGCGCCTAGAGCATGGGCGAAGCACAGTGGCTGGACAAAATACCATGAGGACGGCACACACGAAGCAGTGGATGCACCCCAGGAGGAGATGCTGACCTTTGATACGGAGGTCATGTGGAAAGAGAGCTCCTTCGCTGTGATGGCCTGCGCGGCAAGTAAGACGTCTTGGTATGCGTGGCTCTCGCCTTGGCTTATGGGAGAATCGGAATCGGATCGACACTTAATACCCTTGGGTGACCCAGATCAAGCACGCACCGTGATTGGACATAATATTGGATACGATAGAGCAAGGGTAGCTGAGGAGTATGATATCAAGCAGTCCAGGAACTTCTTCGTGGATACAATGTCCCTGCATGTGGCAGTGAATGGGATGTGTTCAAGGCAGAGGCCTACCTGGATGAAACATAAAAAGAACAGAGATATGAGAGACAAGGTTGCCAATGAAACCAATTCCGTTGAGCTCTCCGCCTTGCTGGAGAACAGTATGCTAAGCGAAGAGGAGGAGGAGCTGTGGGTGGGACGGAGCTCCATCAATTCGCTACGGGATGTCGCCAAGTTCCACTGCAATGTGACAATTGACAAAGCGCAGCGTGACCAATTTGGCGAGCTAGATCGAGAAGGGATCCGGGGGAAATTGGACGAGCTGCTGGACTACTGCGCTGCAGATGTGGCAATCACCCATCGAGTCTACAAAAAGGTTTTCCTAGGCTTCCTGGAGGTCTGCCCGCATCCCGTTAGCTTCGGTGCTTTGCGCCAACTTTCGTCTGTCATTCTCCCTATCGACAAGTCATGGGAATCGTATCTCGAGAAATCCGAGGAGACCTATCTTCGATTATCTAAGGCTGTCGAACAGCGGTTGAGCGATCTTGCGGACCAGTCACTGAAACTAAAAGACGATCCGGATCAATACACCAAGGACGATTGGCTGAGCCAACTAAATTGGTCAGGTCAGAATGTCAGAATGGTCAAGGGAAAGAAAAAAGGCGATCCGCCAAGGCCTGCAGCACGACAAAAAATGCCAGGAATGCCACAATGGTACAAAGATCTCTTCGCCACGAGCCAAGCTGATCTCGCCCTAACTGTTCGAACACGCATCGCTCCACTGTTGCTTCGTCTGTCCTGGGATGGCTATCCACTCGTGTGGTCAGACAAATATGGCTGGACTTTCAAGGTACCACTCGCATCAGCACAGGATTACGAGAACAAGCCAGTGTCCAAATGCGACATGACTGATGAGAAGAATCTAGATATTCGGGATGACGACAAGCATCGGTATTTCAAACTGCCTCACAAGGATGGCCCTCAAGCGAGATGTGCCAGTCCTTTAGCCAAAGGGTACCTGCAATATTTTGAGAGCGGTGTGCTTTCGTCTGAATTTTCTTACGCAAAAGAGGCTCTTGAAATGAATGCATCGTGTTCGTATTGGATCAGCGCACGAGACCGCATCAGGTCCCAGATGGTCGTCTACGAGAACGATATTACAGGTTCACAGAAGAGGCAACCATCCGGAGACTTAGGCTACATCCTACCCCAAGTCATCCCCATGGGCACAATCACTCGCAGAGCAGTCGAAAATACCTGGCTAACTGCCAGCAACGCCAAAGCCAACCGTGTCGGCTCAGAATTGAAGTCAATGATCAAAGCCCCACCAGGCTACTGCTTTGTCGGCGCTGACGTCGATTCCCAAGAACTTTGGATCGCAAGCTTGGTAGGAGACGCCCAATTTCGTCTGCATGGGGGCAACGCCATCGGCTTCATGACCCTCGAGGGCACGAAAGCTGCTGGTACCGACCTACATTCAAAGACGGCCAAGATCCTGGGCATATCCCGTAACGACGCCAAAGTCTTCAACTATGGCCGCATCTACGGCGCCGGCCTAAAATTCGCCTCTACCCTTCTTCGCCAGTTCAATGCGAACCTCTCAGAAAAGGAAACCCAGGAGATTGCTACACGCTTGTACAAAGAAACGAAAGGCACCAAGACCTCCCGCAAAGCACTCAATGATCGCTCGTTCTGGCGCGGCGGCACGGAATCCTTCGTCTTCAACCGGCTCGAAGAATTCGCAGAACAAGAACGTCCTCGGACTCCAGTCCTGGGTGCAGGCATCACAGAAGCCTTGATGCGCCGCTACATCAACAAAGGCGGCTTTATGACCTCCCGCATAAATTGGGCTATCCAATCCTCAGGCGTCGACTATCTCCATCTTCTCATCATATCCATGGACTATCTCGTTCGGCGTTTCAATATCAATGCTCGTCTGGCTATCACGGTTCACGATGAGATCCGATACCTGGTCAAAGAAGAAGACAAGTATCGCGGAGCGATGGCGCTGCAAGTTGCCAACGTCTGGACAAGGGCTATGTTCAGCCAGCAAATGGGCATTAATGACCTGCCCCAATCATGCGCCTATTTCAGTGCTGTCGACATCGATCACGTCTTGAGAAAAGAGGTAGATATGGATTGTGTAACGCCAAGTCACCCAAGTAAAATTCCACATGGTGAAAGCGTGACGATCAATCAGCTTCTCGATAAGGGTTCCGCCGCCTTCTTGGACCCAGCCATCGTTCCCAATACACTTGTCGACTTGAAACAATATCCTTACACACCCCGCCCTTCAGTAATGGCCGAGGTGCGCGAACGCACCGATCTCAAGTACTTGCAAGCCCAGATCTCAAGCGATGCCAAGGAGTTGAACAATATAATCAAAGACGTCAACAAGGCATCTTCTGCTAACATCGCATCTACTGGTCTCAAAGACAAACCTGAGGCCAGAAGTTCGAAGACCAAGAGGCCGTTGCCGAAGTATGCGGCGCAAGCGCAAGAACCCCGGTTGATGGACGCTCCGTATAACCTTGAGGGCTTGATCTGGAAGAAGTATCACACGGGGAAGGAAGCGCAGTATGGGAAGTCTTGGATGAAAACTCCTGCGGCAGGGAAGACTGTGCTACACGATAGCCCAAGGTAGTATACCCTTTCATCGTTAAGGGTATACATAATGGATAATGACACTACATGTCTCATGCGGCGTTTGAGGCGAGGTGGCCGATTGTCAATATGGATATTAATTGTACAGTGACTGTCATGCGAAGGTCCAATCAGTGTGCGGAGTGTATCAAGAGAGCGGTATGAGTTGCGAATATGTAATATCTACCCTGTATGTGTCGAGGAAAGATGTACAATGCATTTTGTGAACCCTGGAAGCGGGAAGAAATGTACACCTCGCCCGTATGAACATATAAACGCCTATCGACGCACATCCTCGCTTTTCTTCCCTCTATCATTTTTCCCTTTTTCTCCCTTCTCTTCCTTCGCCAACAGCACCATCAAACATAAGCGGCCCACCCGCAATAAAGCACCGCCAAATTCCGCTCATCCGTCGCCTGCTGAATCAGCTCATTAACCGTAGCCTGCACACTCAGACTTCTACTCAACTTCTTCTTCACAACCGTCAACGCGCGATCCGCCTCTCCCGGCTCCCCCTCATCCCTACCTACCCCGTTACCGTGCGCCCCAGCCAATTTCGGATCCTCAGTCTGCGCATCTTGCATCTTCTTCAAGCGCAACGGACTCACCGACCAGGAGTAGAGAGGATCGTAGCGCAGCACGTCAAGGATGGTCATGATGCTGTAGGATTCGTTCCGCAGTGCTTCGAGGGTGAACTCGCAACAGCGGCGAAACACGCCTTCTGTTTTCGTTATGCCCATACCATCGACGAGATCGCGTGTGAGGCGGAAGGGAACCACTTCGGGCACGTTCAGGATGCGACCTTGTTCGAACGCTACGCCGAGATCTATGTGCACGACTTCGCCCGTCTCGTTGTCGAGCAGGATGTTGTGACCGTGTCTGTCGCCGAGACCGAGGATGTGTCCCAAAATCGATATTGCAGCCGTGGATCGCGTGTAAGCAAGGCGCTTCTCGAACCAGTCGTCCGGATTTTCGAAGCGCTCCATGAAGAAGTAGTGCAGCACGGGGTGGAAGTTCTGACAGACTTTGCGGTAGACGGAGATGCGTTCGTTGACGGATTTGGATTGGGCGTCTGCGATGACTTTGCGGCAGTTTTTGTTTTTGAGATCTTTGGGGAAGTGGCGCTCATGCGCCGGAATGAGGTAGTCGTGTAGTGGAATCGTGTTTTGTACGAATTCGATGATGCCCTCTCTTGCTGTTAAGGGAAGGACTTTGTAGGTGCGGATACCGAGGTTGCGTTGGCGGGTGGCGCGCTGGGTGCGTAGGAGATTGCTGACTTGCTCGAAGACTTGCTCCATTATGGAGTCTTGTCGGAGATCGTCATTGCCTCCTTTGAAGAGCATCTTGTATTTGACGCCGTCGGTGTCTATAGCTGTAACGATTTTCGGAGCACTGATACCTCCTGCTATGGAAAATTCGGGCTGAAATCTGGCGATGAAGGGGATGTTGCTATAGTCACAATTTGCTCGTAATTCGATCTTGGCGGTTGGCGGCGGAATTCTTTGCTTTTGCACGTCTTGCTCGACTCTCGGGCCAGTGGCAGTCTTGCGGAGCAGTACCTTTGAATTCTGCCTACTGTCCTCCAGCCGTTCACCTGCAAATCTGACGAAGCTGATGTTGGTATTATGTACTGCCAACCATGTGGTACTGGAGCGCTTATTAGATTTGAGCTGAATTGCAATGCTGTTTGCGGCAGCGTTTCTAGACAATGCCTTATTGTCTTTGCCGCCTTTACTTTTGCTCCCGGCGAATACCTGATACATTCCATGGTACGGATGGTCGATGCATATTCTCAGTACCAGTGAAGCAAGCAGCGTCTGGAACTTTGTAGTATCTTCCAGTAATCTTGAGGACCACTGGTTCATAAGTGCAGCAAATTTCCTGCTACCAACTTGATTAACCAGTTTAGACACTGCCTCATTCGCGATTTCACTTTCGGAGTTCTCAAGCCACAAAGCGGAGAACCGTAAAGCGTCGTTATCGTATTTATCGCAGGCTTTGAGACAAAGTAAGTAATTCTCAAGACTCTGACGGAGGAAAGTCTCTCGGCCATCGCGGAGACGCTGGTATTCTCGATCATCCAGGTCAAACCATGCTTTTGTCTTATTCTTTTCCTTTTTGAGAGCGTCACGTTCTCTTGCTTGGGAGCTTTTCGAATTGATCATTTTCTCCAGATCTTGCACCTCGGCTCCCTTGCGGTCACGAAGCTTGTGTATACGATTGAAGTCTTCTAAACCGTCAGGATTTTGCAGCTGTTGGTCACAGAACGATGCGAATTCGTGGAATACTTGGCCGGCTTCATCTCCTTGAGCCGCACTGTGGAGCTCCTTGATGGCTGGTGTTAGGTAATGATTGATAATTTCGTCTGGTTTCTCGAGTCGAGCCTCAGATATTTGATGTCCCTGATAAAGAAAGCGGTCAGCAGAAAGCTTATCAAGACCTTAAGGTCAGTCACTTACTAGCGTTGCAAGAAGCTCGGACTTGCCTACTTCAACTAATTGACTGTGAGAGCTAGGAGCGTTTTTGAGGTCTTGTAGCATGTTGATTGAAGCTGTCATCTCACCCTGACCCCACAAGACCTTGGCACTTTCAAATCGCACAGATGCTGAGATATCAATGCCAACTTTCTGACACGGCGTAACCAGCTGAGTGAGATATGTTGCAGTCGACAGGGCATTCTGGAGGGCGCCATGGAGCCGGCTCATCTGGGAAGATGCAAGGAGCAGGTGGCTTTCTAGGGTATGGACGTCCCGTTGAGTAGTCCTCAGCATGTCTTGTAGCTTGGGTTTCTTGCTCAACATGCTGATAGCGGTCTCGCGGCATGATACTATTCCTTTGATGTGTTCGTAACTGGAAGATGTCAGTCTCTTATTGGGTGACTTATTGATAGACGAAATACTGACCTTTCAGAGTGCATCCAATCATCTCGATTTTCGAATCGTCCCAATACTTCATATAATTGCTCCGATTTTCGAGACGAGAAGACCTCGTCTGCTTCTGTTAAGATTGCAAGACTACCAAGGACTTCACGTACAGCTGATTTTGCTCCTTTACTGATCATTAGTAGATCGATAGCATCGCTGAACCCGGCGTTCAGAGACGTAGCTAGACCTTCAATATCTGTGACATTATTGATACTCTGAAAAGCCCTAAAAACTGTACTGGCACTGCTGACATGCGACGCTGGCGCTGATATGTCCCATTGTTCTAGTTTGCGAGCAGTACGCAATATTGAGTCTGTGGCATTTGGTCCTGTGCTGGTCATCTTGCTGAGTAGAGACTGCGACAAGCCATTTAGATCGAGATTATCAAGCGCTCGGACCATACTGTCTTCGTCCGCCTGATACTCTCCTTGGCACAGACGAAGCTTTCCGTCGTAGTGAGCACCACGGAAGGACAAACTCTTGAAACCCGCATGTTCGTATTCGAGCCTAGCCATCATGGAGGAAAGGCTTGAAGGCTGCTGGACTCCATAAAACGCGTCCTGCTCATCAATATGCTCGTATATAGTAAGCAGAAGATCGCTCGGTTCTTCCACTTTGATGACAGAGGACCGTCGGGACGTCTTGGCGGCTTCAGATATGTGTATCTCCAGGAACAGTAAAGCCGTCTTGAACATAGAACAGCTGATAGCTACGGCTGCAGCCTGATGATAATCAACTTCAAGCCATTGAGCACGGTCAGCTTTCGTGGTCTCATTTGGAAGTGGTTGAGTTCTCAGGTACAAGATCGCTTGTACCAAGATTCGGACCGACGGAACGAAGTTTTCTTCTTTGCTGGCGCACCCTCGAAATAATTCTTGACACGCTTCTGAGATGACACTTTTTGTGGTCTGATGTCCCCCAGTCTCTTGGAGCAAAACCAGATGGAGAATGTATGGAAAGGCTTTCTCTGCGAAACCTTTAATGGACTGCAAGACATGCGAAAGCTCTGACAGTATTGAATCGTCAGCGGCTGTAAGTGCCAATGCTGTGCATAGTTGCTGGATCCACTGTGCAGTAGGCATATTCTTATTGAGTACTGCATGATCTTGCAGCGTCGGTCCACTATGTAGAGGTTCATTAACAGGCAGCTGAAATTTCCCCCAAAGCAGGGAGTTTGTCAGCGAGGAAAGGAGGACCTGATCGCATTCAGGAAAGTCCTCGGTTCCGTCTGTCTTAGTAAGGATTGAACGCAAGGTTGCCTCAACACACCCAATTTCACTGCTCCGGTCACTCTGAAGAATGTCGCACAATAGACTCAATAACTTAGTTCTAGAGCTCGATGACGTCGCGGTCGGCTCTGCAGGTGCTGAATAAACTCCTTGCTCAAAAGCTGTCTCGTTGACCATCTCTCTATCAATTACACCTTTGCCGGCATATGCCCGTCCGATGACCCGTCCAACCCAGAGACGATAACTTTGCGAAGAGATTCCAACTTGGCATGTCTTCCAAACGACTGACGCGTATTGTGCAGCATTCTCATCCGATCCAAGGATGTCCTCGCGAAAGTCCGAGGGCACCTCAAATGGCGTACAAAGGAACTTGAGAATAGTATCCCTGCAAGACTGGTCGAGGAGGTTTCGTCCTGAGCGCTGGTCTTCAAGGAGTTCCATGAGAAGTTCGCTCTCGTAGGTACCAATCTTAGCGTTACCACCTGTTTGGATATGGCTTGCTGCGTTGACAATGGTTCTAAAACATTTTGCGGACTCTTGGGTCAAATGGGGGGACCGATAATCTGCTAGGAAGATCGAAAACCAAGAGTGAAATGCTTGAGCCCTTGACATTGTAGCTTGGAACTGGCTTTCTTGTGTGGTACTATCCTGTGTGGAATCGAAGAACGCTTTCATCGAAGTAAGTGTAGATACAGCATGGCCAGCAAGAAAAGAAGGGACTTCTCGCAAGTATGAAATTCCACTCTCCAAGAGGTATTGCACAAGTCCGATTGCCTCTTGAGCGCATTGCGCATCCGTCATATAAGGCATCAAAGAATGCAATGCCATCTCCAGTGGGTATTGCTCGAGAGCCGTTTCTCCAGCCAGACTTATCAGGATTCTAATTTTTCGAAGGACGGCGCAGGTATGAAGAGAACCTAACGCTGGCTGAATGGAATTAAGCAGATTTCTTAGGACGTAGACATAAAGCTCCGGCGACCATAATGACTCAGGGTCATAGGGTGTACGGCGGCAAAGAAACTCTATTTCATCGATCAAGTGATTGGCTTTGAACGACGGTTGTTGACTATTAGGTAGAGCCTTATCTGAACCACATTTAGTCAGTATTTCCTGATAGATAGCAGAGGCCTTCGAATATGCTGGGTGTTTCTGAAATCCTTTCGCTATCTGGCCGTCCAGATCTATTGTTTTGAAGAGGATTGCTAAGATATCTGGAAATCTCTTGGTCACAAGTGTAAGATACTGTTCTTTACTGAGATGTCTGCGGACGCGGGCTTCCGCATGAGGTACTGGTGAGGTTATGTTTGAAGACATTGCTACGTCCCGAGCCACGCAGTAAGCAGCTGCCTTGCTAAAAGAAATCTCCAGAAGGGTTTTGAAAGGTGTACTTAGGCTGTCGGCCAGCCGGGTAGCTTCCTCGTCTTTACCCCAGTAAAGGATTTGACCCACAAGCTCATCTTGCACGTCACAGAGAAAATCTGTGAGACTCTCATAGCCGAAGATCACATGGGGAAATGATTGTAGATCCTCCCCCTCGAGCCAAGTAAAAAAGATCTGAGGTACGAAGAGCTTAAAGAGATCTTTCAGAGTGGCCAGCTTGAGAGATGTCGCAATATGCTGGAGACAGCTTTGTGCATATGTAGCTGAACCAGGAACGGCACCGGCACATTCCAAAATTTTGTACGTGCAGTAGCGTAGGAGAGTGGCCCATGACGCCGCTAGGTGAGCAATAACGAAAAGTCGCAGGGCTATCCCTTCGATCCAGTTTGGATCCTTTGGAAGAACTTCTATTACATCTTCAAGGAGACGTTCATGCTTGTTGAGGACAAACAAACCGATGACATCGGCAATGTTGTTTCCGATGTAGAATTTTACAGTGATATTGCCCTCCGCCAGTACCTCGAAAAGACAAGTCCTTGCTGAAGGTAGAGACATACTCTTTCCGTATTCAGGTCTGACCTTAATAACCCGCTGGAGCATGGAGGACATTCGGATATGGACATGAGGTGATGATATGCCCTTTTTGAGAGCGGTCTCGATGAACCACGTGTATAGCTGCTCCCCCATTTCGGAGGCATCGTCCCCATCATCAGTGGTCCATATCTCAGCAAGACTGGTCATTACGTCAAGGATCGCGCCCATGGATACCTCAGATCTTTCGTGCTCATACATACGAAGGAGTGTCTGCGCGAGGTACTCAAGGAGCGTGAATGCATGGTCTCGACCGATCAAAATCCCCGACTCCAGGAACTCGACAAGCGCAGGCCGGCTTGCGAGAAAGTCCTGACCCGGCAGAGACGTCAGGTAAGGGATCAAAGAAAACGTATATGGGAGGTTCGCTCCGGACTCTTCCGACTTCTTGATGTTCGACATGAAACAAATTTTTGCAGCGACACAAGCTCGAAATGCGGTCGCATTGGTCGACGCAGAAACTTCGAAATGGAGACTATCATTGGCAGACATTCCGTCCCTACCATGACTCCTTTGCGAATCAAAACCGTCATCCGGATCGATTCCATTTTGATCGTCATCGGGATTGGAATTGTCACTCGATTGCAGAATTTCGCTCCAGAATTTTTGGTCGAAGCCTGGTGACATGGCAACTGCACCGCATGTGAGGGGATCTTTCCCAGAAGCGATTTGTTCGATAGATCCAAGGACCATACCGTAGGAGTCAAAGAAGCCTTTGATCAATTCTCGCCGCTCGTTATGGTGGAGCATACAGTGTTGTAGACCTTTGTTTAGATCATTGAGAGTGCTTTCAACCTGGTCTTTCCGGCCGACGTCATGAAATTTTGTGCTTGAAAGCAGTGCGTATCCAATGATGCCAAATGATATGCAGACATGGACAATGTCCGCATTGATGCACGTGACAGGCTCAGTGACCGAAAGGAAGTAAGCGCAAACAAGTCCTGAGCCTTCGGCAACGAAGAAATCCAGCACAGTACCGACAAGCGACTGCAATTTTGACTGAGAGAGCTTGATGGCGACGGACTCAAGTCTCAACATAGCGGTATCCAGACCCTGAATTGGCGGCATCTCTTCGGTAAGGTCAGTCAGTAGCAGGTATTTCATGAGCTTCCGGTCTCGTAAGAATTTCCATCTAGCCTGTGAAAGCGCGCCCAGGTTCATGGCTGGCCGAGGCGGTAAGGAAGGAGGCGGCAGGCCGAGACACACGCACATCAATTTTAGAATGCCGAATGCTGAGGTTTTCTGGGCTATGAACATCGCGTAGTGTCGATCACGGAGTTTCGCTATGATTGTGTCAATTGAGACTTCCATGACGTCTGTGTAGACCTACCTGGACTCCATCTACTGAATAGCCACCGAAGAACATTTCCAGATGTCTCGGGTGCAGAATTAAGATTGTCTCGCCCTCTCAGGACGAGTAATATTGTCCAAAGCGATATGGCAGATTCGTCACATTCTGCCGGCCCATTGAGGTCAACAGATCGTGTCATACCGTCGACGAGATCTGCAATATCAACGTACAGGACTAGTTTTGAGGTCAGAGCGTACGTCATCAAATGGCACGCAGCTCTGCATGTGCCCAAATATGTGATGTGACGAGCCGCGAGTCTCCATACCTTAAGCCAGAAAGCCTTTAGGCTTGCTGATTGAGCAGCATGTTGCCCCGTTGCACTGTAATCCAATCATTTTCTGATCGGAAAGATTTTCAATAGCAGACTTACGAGGTCATAACAAGCATTGTCCAAGATGCAATCAAGGCATCATCGTCCGATAAGTATGGCATTAGCAGGTCCAGATTGCCTTGCAAGGAGCTTTCATCGAACTGCATTTTGTCGAAGATAAAGACCAGAATCTGTAAAGCGTATTGCTTTTCCATAGATATCGATCCCTTAATGAAGCTGAAGATGTCGTCCAGAGGACGAGTCAATTTTTGGCGTTTAGGTTGATAATTAATCTCATCGATATTCACTTGACTTCCATGGATGCTATTGTCATTCTCAAGGACTACCAAGACAGCAGCGCTTGAGGATATCAAACACCAAGGCTGCTCTGCCTTGTGCAGCCCCATCCGGACTTCGAGGATCTTAGTGGACAGTGGCACCTGGGATGTATAACAGGTAGGATCCACGAACGTGAGATCGTCTAATTGAAGTTGCTCTCGATATCTGCGTGCACAATAATCGTCGCGAAGGATGTCAACTAACGCATTCAGAACGGCCTTGCGGTCTCCTGTCGTATCTTCCGAAATCAGACGCGGCAATAGAATTTCCCCATAAGAAAGAAGAATCAAAAGGGGTTCCTTCATTGTATTATCTTTGACATCCCAAAATCGTCGAAAGAGTGGAAGTACCTTCTCCATAAGCTGGAGAGCAAGTTTGGTGTCGTGAGCAATAACACGGGACATTATGGAATTGATACAGTCAAAGAGTACTTGCTGTATGCTGGAAACTTTGGGATACGAAACCAGCAAGTCCACAACGGTCACAACAATGACGTGTGCCCGATCAAAGAGCGGCGCGTTTGGCACCGAAGTCAAATGTTGCAGACAATGGGCTAACTCAAGCTGGCTGTCTCTAAGTTGTGGATGGGTGGCTGGCTGCGAGGCGTTGAAACTAGACACACGGCCATGATCACCCATCGTACTCGGCGTGGCCGAACGGCTGATATTGTCCCGGCGAGAGACAGGCTTCTGAAGAGCTCTGGCTCCATTGGATAAAGCCGAGTCAGCCCCATCATCCGACCTATTCAGATCTCGTGCGGTGTCAAGACAGAAATCGACAATCTCATGCCACTCGTCTCCTAAGAAATGTTCGGGATGAGCTTTATATTCAAGCAGAGTCACAAGAGCCTTGAAATAGTCTTTGCATAGGGGCGTACAATAGCCTGCTTCTGCTGTCGGTAGCGTTTGAGTGATGTGTTCCCAGAGAGCCTTGACTGTTTTGTAGCGCAGTTTCCGTAGGCCAATCTCGACGACAACCCGAACTAACGTCGCGCATGCTGACAGTCTCGACTCTACCTTGGGTTTCGTGTATTTAGTGGCTCTAGAATAATTTGAGCTTTCGATTTTCGCGACTCGAAAAACGGTCTCTAGGATGGTGTGGTAACCAGTATCGTTGACTTGTTTGCTAGAATAATTGTCAGCTATTGAGACTATGTCAAATTCATCCTCAGATTTAGATGTACAGGTCCTGTCTTTTCTCTCGAATGATTTGTGTCAACTCTGTCCAAGATTCAGCGAACATGAGCCTGATCAGAATCGTGAGGCTGAACATACTAATGAGACCAGAAGAGCGCACGTCCACCTTCTCGGACTGTAATTTGTCTGCTACTCATGAGCTTTCAGAGGCAATGATTCTCCAAAAGCGCTACTGACCAAGCTCATTGTTGATGTCTCGCCTTCCTTTGACCTCGCCCATCTTGAGATCTGACAGCCGGACTAGTGGGGAAGATTGCGCTATCTATAGTGGCTCGCATGTCTACAATCGCGCATGACACGCAAAAGCTCTTGCTTAGACCCAAGAACGTGAATTACTACATAGTGGTCCGTGTAGAAAAGACTTATGTTGAAGAAATGGGAAACCATCGGGACCATCTCCCACGGCAAAACTTCGGTCTCCGGCGAACGCGTCCTCCAACAGAAATATTTCCTTTCAGCACGAACATCCTAAGTGTTAAGTCTTCTCTTCGTCGCCCATCTCATGGCAGACGATGAAGAGGGCTTGGTCGGTCTGCAAGGTCTCCACCAGGACCTTGTGGACCTAGATCAGGGCCACCGGATGCGCAACATCGACAGGCTGTGGGCGTGCTTAGAAACGCGTGTAACAGAATTCAGGCAGCTTCTCGACAAGCCTCCGAAGAACGAATATAGCCGAAAGGCTCTTCTCTCTGGTATTCGCGTTCTTCTTTCTTCTTCAAGCATTGCCTCAAGCTGATTTGCTGACCGAAATTGCGCCTCCACAGGTAAAATTGCAATTGACGAGGAAGAGTATTCAGTGAACCAAGAATTCCAAGAAAATACAACTCAGCTGGCCGATACCCTTGATCTTGACGAGATTCAGTCCGCCAAACTTTTGCTTGAGACACAGGAAGATGCCCAGTTCCTTGAGATGTCAAATCTGACATCTGCGCTGATGCTATTTCATGACCGAAGACAGTTCCTACTTGATTGTCTACGGCTGCTGCTCAGACAATCGACCAACCTTGAATGTGAGGACGGAATACGGGAATCGTCTCTTGAGTTGATAAGTAGTATACTGGAAACCAAGGATGGCATCGCTCGGAATGGGTCTCTCTATACGCAAAAATGCATGGACGCAATGGCAGGCATTGAGAAGTGGCTACAAGCGCTAGGAGAGCGTCATCAGGGAGCGCTAGCTTTAGGGCAGACGTTGACCGATGATTATACTCAAGTCACGCAATTTCTACATCGGAGCCTTGGGCGGCAGCACGAGTCACTGGGGGCGATCATCAATCATCTGATAAAGGCCAATCAAACCGGAGTCGAGGATTTCCATAAACTATTGGCATATTTACCCAGGTTAGACAGGTGGAACGATTCAGCAGTACACTATGTGCCGATTATCATGGGATTCGCAGCCCAATTCGGGACACCCGAGGGAGGAGGGACCCTGCGAGAAGCGAGAATGCTGAACACCAAGATATTAGACAGCAAGGACTCGACACCGTGGTTACTACGAAACTTCCAGGCAGCTACCATCACCTGGTGGCTTGCGGAGTACTCTGGATCGTATCTTGAACAGCCAACAGGATCACCGGTACAGAATGCCAACCTCCCGGAAGAAGCTCAAATTCGATCGGACGCATTTGTTCAAGCGCTGCGAGATGGCGCATTTGAGTCGACATTATCCATTTGCTCACAGATCACGCCAGACGAATGGTACGACCCTGCAAAGCACACTTTGATTCAATTATTGCTTCGAGATTCACTGCCTCTGGCCCAAGATCTGGCATCAACGTCTCCATACTTCCAAACTTTGCTTATGGAACAATTTGAGACCTTCATTGATGCCTTTATCACCAACATGCCGGATACACTGCGCCGCTTCAAGAAGGAGGAGGATGACCAAAGAAAGAGGTTCCGTACGAATCTACAGCAAGGTGCATCGAGTGCCATTCCTGAACAAATCTTCCACCTGGAAAGGTTCCTTGTCATCATCTCTTTTGCATTCGACCATCGAGCCGACGCAGCGCAAGCCTTTTGGGCTGATGTTGATAGCAATCTGTACGGATTTCTGCAATGGGCTTCGAAGAGACAGTCTACTCCTTGCGTGAGTGCGTTCTGTGAAATGTTTCGATCAATCTCGGAAGGCGAAGAATGCGCCACTTCAGCGCATAGATTTCTTCTCGAGGAGGGCAGTCCAGTTCCTGCCAAGATACGCAGATCACATTCACTGAGCTGGTCACAGATCTTTGGAGAGCTGAACATCTACACCGCCAAGATCCGTGAACAGCCAACGGCTCATCGGCCAATGATTCAGTATCGCGGCAGGCCAGGTCCAGATGAGATTGATGAACCGGAAAGTACGATAATGCTGGAGAGCTATCTACGACTGATGTCCCATGTTTGCCGTGAAAGCGCAGAGGCGCGGTGGTGGATATTGTCCCAATCAGAATTCCCCATCCTCGATATTCTATTCTACCTGTGTAGCAGTGGAGTACCAAGTAGCCTGCAAGCCTGTGCGTTCGCGGTGATCCAGGCGCTTCTGACCCAAAAGACTGCAGACCTCAGTATAGCGGTCTGGTCTAGTCTGGATCAATGGATCTGTGGCGCGTTGTCTCCTCCCAATGTGAGCAAAGTTGCAAAGGTCAGCCCAGCAACTCGGATAGAGCAGACTACATTTGATTCTATTGCAGAGGATTTCGAGAAAGCAAACGAATTCATCGCGCTCCTGCACAATCTCATGTCTCCAGCTGTTCAGGATACCGGACTCAATGACCGGCTGCCTTTCCCAGAAACCCTGGGATCAACGTATCGGATGTCGGGCATCGAACCCTATATTGACTTTGTGTTTGGCAAAGTCTTTGCTTCGAAGACAACGCATCTCGAAGACGGTCTTCAAGAAAGGATCCTGACCTGGAACATCCTTAGATTTGCTGCTGTGTGCCTGAATACTTTCAACGAAGATCTTGTGGTTCTCGCGAACAAGTCATCGATATCCGTGGACGAAGCAATGGGCACTTCATCTTTACTGACTTATGTTCGCCTACATCCCTTTGCCCGTGTGATGGAATGGATGTTCAACGAACGTCTGCTAGCCGCACTTCTCGCATTGGCGCACCACGATGTTGACGAGGTCGCTAAAGCGCTTCCAACCTCACCACTCATTCTATCCATACTCTGCTGTATCGAGGTCATGATTTTGATAATAGATCTTCAGTCTACTTACCTTGACATTGTGCGTCCTCTCATAAAACTCAAGTCGGCAAGCCGCAGACAGCCTGTCTTCAATCCAGCATTGGCATCATTTGAGGACACTGTGTCCCTCAACATGCACTTAATCATTGATTTGGGGCTCTATTCGGGAGTGGGCAACCAAGACCTTACGGTCGCTTCGCTAAAGCTGCTCGGCAAGCTTGCCAGCTCCAAAAAGCTGAACGTTCAATCAACCTCTGGCCTAGGTTCGAGTTTGCATGGCAATCGTCTTATAAGCGTCGTTAATCAGAGCGGTGATTTGGCTCCTATAGCTAGATCATTGACCTTCGCTATGCAGTTTGACCTCCGCGAGCTGAGTCTGGCCAGCGAGGCCGCTGGCTGGGCCATCAAGTCAGGTATATTAGACTTCTTGATCCATTGTATGGCCGCTTCGCCCGATAGACCTACATTAGCACATGCTTTGCTAGGGTTCGCATGCACTGCAACAGCTGTGGATGTAGCGGCCGATGGCTCGTTCGCTGATGGCCACTCTCTGTTTCATGCTGTATTGCAATTAGTGATTGACTATCCGGATGGCAACGAGGATACCATGCAGGGCTGGTCGCTTGATCTGAAACAGAAGAGCATGCAGGTGTTATCCATGCTATGGACCTCTCCATTAACGTCGATTTTTACTTTGTCTGAGATGCGGCTGAGAGAATTTCTCTTCCTTTTATTCACGAGACAGACACTCATCGGACCAAACACCCCATTCGATGGACGACCATTCACGCACCCTGATTTCATGTCTACTGCCTCTGCAGGGAGTCTCGAGCAGCTTCTTTGGCTACGCTGTTCGCTGCTCGAATACAGCAGCGCGGAGATCCGCCTTGTGGCTGCAGAGCATGTGCCCTCGCTGAAGGAGAGAATACTTTCTACATTGTTTGGCTCGACAATCACGCCTGACGGCGAGGAGGTGCCGAATCTGACGATTTTGGACCTTCTGGATTTTATTGAGCTCGATGTCTCAAAAGGTAACAATTATCCCCGACTCAACTATTTCCAGCAGAAAGATTTCATCCCTGCTACTGAAGCCGGCTTCCGGAATATCATACGCCTGTCCGACATGAGATTAGTTCAGGAAATAGTAATCCTACGGCTTAATGAGTTACGAAAGTCTGGCCGATTCCAAGACCCTAACGAACAACAAAAGGCCGAAGAGGAGGCACAAAGTATCTTACGTTATTTCGAAAGCGAGAAAAATCGGGTCAGTCTTACATCTGTAAGGTTACAAACGATAAAGGCTTGGGCAGATTTGCTCACACTTGCTGTTGGAACGTGCGACCTGGAGTCGGGGGACAAAGCTGCCTTGATTCTGCAGGCTCTACAGCTACTCATGCCAAAGCTGGATGAGTTTGCCTCGACGAATCTACAAGAGGCTAAAGAGGTTGCTAAACTGGCCTTAGCACTATTATCTCAACTTGACTTCGGGTCTTCCACACTTGAGCGATCCAGAGCTGGTGACATTGCTAATGACAGGTTATTTCAAGTTTTCCGCACAGCCTTGCGAGCGGTAAATTGTCCAGATGTGGACATGCAGTTTCGCGAAGTACTCTACAATATCTGCGGTCTGTATCTCTCGAGTGTGACCCGGGGCACCGATGCTCCAACTAGCCACCATCATAGCATACCGACCCTGAAGTCGGCTGGAGAGAAAATATTGGATATCATTTGTGACGACGCTCACGGGGCGTCGGGTACTGGTCGAATTTCAGCTCTGCTAATGCTCGATTCCTTGGCCAATGTAGCCAGCAGAGACAGGTCGCATTATATCGTTGAGGCTCTGGCTAAAACCAACTTTATCCAGATCCTTGTTGAAACTATCGAAAATATACCACAAGAGCTTCGAGAGACGAATGCGAAGGGTGAGCTGTCCTCCATGCGGTCGGAGGGCCATGTCACTAATGTTGTTCCTCACATTAGACATTCCTCTATTACTGTCCTTTTATGAAATCAAGCTCGCATTGCTAGTGACAATCTCCCAAAGCAGAGTTGGCGCGGTCCATGTCATGAATGCAGGACTCTTTCCAGCAATTCGCGCATCTGGGCTGTTCTCGGTCGACCCTGACATCGGCGTTGGTAAGTTTCATCGTGCAATGTATCTTGAGCATACTGACATGAGCAGAAATCGACAATCCGGAGGCGCTAGCCAAGTATTACAGGCTACTGCTGTCGATAGCTCGCGTTATCACATCAGTCGTGCTCAGTAGGGGCCCTCAAAATGGGCAGACCATCGAAAGTGCGAAGGGCTTTCTCGTGGAGAATCGGCCTTTGGTGGTGGCCATGTTCAAGAGACAGGCTAGAATAGGAGGTGTATCATTTGATGATGCGGGTGCAGGTGTTGATATTGACGAATTAGTAGAGCTATTTGTGTTGCTCATCGCCATGACGGAGTTTTTGAGTGTAAGTGTCCATGGATTTGGCTGAACAATGATTGAGGCTCACAAAGTGATTAGTACGAAGAGCAACGAGATACCCAGAGGTCGCAAAAGATGGGCATGTTTACATGACTACTTACCGGAGACGAGTACATACTATGGAGGGCATATCATTCGATAACGGACGGCCACCGTGTCATTGCGCATCACATGTCACTATATTTTTCAATATAGCCTGTGTAACTTTGGTCTACGTTGCACAGGAAGGGTACTGAATGGCTATACACGCGACTATGAGAGATACGTTATACTTTGAACCAAAGAGGCTTGCAAAATTGATACGAAATTGATAGCACATGCCTCAACAGCCGGTATGGTCTGCAGTGTTTGCGTACAAAGATGTGAGACCCAGCACAGGAACTCAAACGGTGAAGCGTTCTTTGTTTGTGGTAATTGTGAGGAGGGAAAATGTCTCCCTTGGGATATTGCTAAGTATATGCTGCTCATCATAGCTCGGGCATCGGCGAGATCTTGGCTATTCTATACGCTTCATACGCTTACTGGAGTGCGCCCCGGAGCAATGATTGTCTCCACCTATTGTGGCCGCCTCGGTTAGTATCCGACAATGAGAGGACAGACCTGACTTTTCGGTAAATCAACATACAGCAAAGGGGGGCACTGATGCGAATGGCTAACGCATCAAGCGAAAGGTTTGGCCGCTGCTCTCACTAAGCGTCCTGTCAATGTGAACCTCTGGCAAAATTCGCTTTCACACGCCGACTGAAATGAAGCTTACGCATATCTACTTGGCTTCCGGGAGCGTAGTAAAAATGAGTTTTGAAATAGTATAAGGAGCACACTAGTTTTAGGGGGTGGTCGCAGCACTTGATAGATGTGACGGCAATGGATCGTAGACCAATTTGGTATAGCAGGTGTTGGAGGTTTGATGCAGGTCAATACACGCTATTTGCAGTGGTAACTTCCGGTGCTAGATGGCATGGTCAATAAGGTAGTCATTCCTATTACACGATACATCTCAATCAAAGACCGTGATTTGCTTATAAGGTATTTTACTCACTGTCGAAATTATTCTGTCCACGGGTGCTGCACGAACGCCGGTCTTAAATCCGCTTCGGAGCAGCCGCGTGCTCAATTTAATTGTGCCATTTCACCTCATGAGCACTCGCAGACAACGTCGAGCCCAGGCTCGAGGTAAAGCTACTGATATAGAAGTCCCTCTCAACCAACCTTCACGCGATGTTCCGAGCCACAAAACCCTGCTTGATATCGCCAACGAGCGCCAACTCCTGAACAGCTCCTCTCGAACCAATCCCTCAATTACGACCACCAAGATCAACCCAGATGGCTCACTCTCAGCCCCCGAACCAATTGAGGGCTCGTCGGACCACATCGGGACGCCCTACCTGGACATCGCTCTCTACACCATCACCCTAACCCTCCTCCACTTCACCCTCACGGTGCTCGTACACCACCAATACGCAACCACTCCTCCATCTCTACCCTTGCTCTTCTACGACAGTACCATAGCCTCGCCCACGCCAGCCCTACTGCTGATCCTCGTGTCTATCTTACACCCTCGATCATCGCATATTGCTACTCAGCTGATGTTCGCAACATTGAGTATTGTGGCTGGAGCGTGGCTAGTCTACGCAAGCAATGAGGACCCTTATATGGCTGTTATGAAGAAAGCTCCTTCACTGGGCACGCTCTGGGTGTGGGCTGTAGTGGAGATGAGATGGGAATGGGCTGTGGCATGTTTGGGGCTGGTGGCTGGTTGGGGTTGGTGGGAGGGGTATGCGATGTACTGAGATGTCGTTGCCTTGGTGTTCTTATGGAAAGGATCCGGCGAATTGCTGTTCAAGCCTTTCGGATAGGCGTATGCCTTGAAGCTCGGAATCTCGGCGAGAGCAGGCCAGCCTTGCGGGTGGAAGGTTGAGCCAAATAGTGCAATTGGTGCTAAATCGACAGCTACTTGGCATCAAGCATGGTTACTGACAGACCAGTGAGGAGAATTGGATAGGCTTGAGGGAGTGAGAAAGGCATGACACGGTCAAGATATGATAAGATGAACCAGTAATGGCATTTTGTGGCAAGCCCTAGAGAAGGGTACAAAAAGTAGGACAGGAACAGTCCCTATCTGAATTTAGCATTCCCACAGGCTGAGGGGGCAAGCAATAATTGCTTGAATCTCGAAGTTGGGACCATGAGACGAGTCTGCTTGGGAAGACCAATGCACGACATGACGAGATTAGCGGTTGCTATTTGATAGCTTGTTGCATTCAACAAGCAGTAAGAATTCTTGGCATGTACTCAGATATGGTTGGTGTCTTCCTCGGTCAAATCAATTCTCCTGCCTAGTCTACTTGCCAGCTTATACCAAGTCTTAGGACAATCTGATCCATTCCCTTTCTCTTCAGTTCGCCAGCCTCCAACCTTGAGTGACCAGTAATCAGGCGTCTTTCTCCATGTTGTCTGATCCTCACCACGAGAATCTCAAGACACCAGATAAGCCGTCGCTTACGAAGACCCAGTCTTCAACATCACAAACACATTGCCAAGCGTCCCTGTATGTAGCACACCGCATCAGCACATTCCCTCCAACCCCACCTCCATCTCGCAAAATCCCAAACATGACGCCGACCCACCTTGTCCCGTACTAATCCCTCCCAGCCCCATATCCACACACATCCTATTCACCGCCCTCGCCCCCACATACACATCAAACCAAGCGAGCGTATCCAGCGGCCCTTTCGTACCAACAAACATCTCACAACTGCCCTCGGGACTGATGAGGACCAAACTGCGCGGCAAGCCCACATCCACTCCGCTTTCGCCCGCAGGGCCGAATATCCGCACGTTCGTCCCCGCGTCCATGCTATCGCTGATTTCGTCACAGAGGGTGACATTCGGGGCTTGGTGGCCCGGGCGTGGCGGCACGCAGTGGACGTGAGGTTCGTAGGAGAGGATCGAGAGTATGAGGTTGTTTTTTTCGCCTGGAGAGCGCAATCGGAGAAGATAGATGCAGTCAGTGCCTGGTCTGGAGGAAACGCTGCAGGCAGGGGCGAGAAGGGGTGGTGGAATGTACCTAGGTTCTTGAGACTGCCGCCGGAGGAGTAGGGCGTCACGCATCCTTCGAGTATTTCGAACGCTGCTTGGGCGATGTTGTACCAGCTTGCTTTGTCCGATATTGCGATTCCGGAGCGGGAGCCGATGTTGACGGCGCAGAGTCCATCGGCTGGGGGTTTCGTATTAATCGCCAGCTTGGTTTTAGGAGATGTGATTGCAAGGGCACATGGTGACCAGTACGGGATGGTATCTTCACTCACAGCTGTAAGCTCTGAATGGCAAACGAACACCCCAATTTCCTTGTGTCCTAGGTCCAAACGAGATCAGGTCCACCAAATGTGGTATTTGCAGGTACGCGTCGTGGCAGCTGGAATATTTAAGACCATGTCCGTATTTTTGGGCGTCGCATTGGAGCATGAGGCCGGAAAGATTGCTTGGGAGGGGAGCTGTTGATGATATGGGAAGCGCAGGTAGAGATCCATTGGGCAGTTGAAGCTGGGGCGAATTTGAAATTTGGGCGGGTATAGTTTGCGCAGGATTGATGAATAGAGAGACGACTATGGTAGGGACGAGAAGTAAGCTGAGCAACAAAGGGAGGACTGCGAACATGGTAGGAGATCTTTGGAGAACGCAGTACGGAGGACATCGCCAGCTCTTGTCAAATGCTGTGGGTAGCTCGCAGCGGAAAGCGGATAAAAGGCACGAAAAGCTGTACATCGCAAAAGATCGCGGACTTGAAGCGCCACAAAGAGCTTGCGCCGAGGTACATGATATCATTGGAGGGAGAATATCGAGTCTATTCAAGGATCGTGAATTTCTGATAGAATTTCAGGCATTATGATGCATGTGCAATTTTGAGAGAGCGCTGAAGCGTGGAATTTTCCACCACCATGGCCGATCTTTCGAGTAGTAAGCCAGGAAAGATCCATGCATTTGGTCAGTTATCGTTGTTTGGACGAAGCAGTGGTCTTGTTCTGCCTCCGTTGACAAACATGTCTGGCACTGAACTCCATGTGGAGGCCGAGACGATGTATACTGTGGAGGGTAGGGACTCATGTTGTAACTGCGGAAGCGAAGAAGCGAGCAGGAAATTCCATACAACATTTCAACGGACTGAAAAATCAACCAGTGCCTGATATCTTGTTGTATGGACTTTGCCAAAGAAGGATTGATGACATGCAATCCAGTGAAACATCAGTCACAACTAATTACACGTACAGACTTTTCAAAGAAAGTATCCTTACTGATGCACATACGCAACGAGATCCTCAAAAACCCCACGACCGGTTCCTGCATGTCTTTCAGAAGCAGCCGTCGACCGTCTACCATAGTAGAGAGACCAGTCATTGGAATGAATGGCAGCGCCGTGGCCGGTAGACTACCAGTACACGAAGAATTAAAACCTGAGCCGTCTGATACCTACCGGTATCTAGCTCCATCCTTTTTCTTATATGGTAACTTCTCCGGCTTCTTCCTCGTATATTCGACATTTATTCCCTCAATACCGGCCCTCGTCATCACTCCATCTGTGCCTTCATCCCACTTGCTCCTGAACAAATGTACTCCAATCGGCTTAAGGCCCTTCTGATTTGCCAAGAATCGTCGCATCGTGAAGCTATCTCTCTTGTATATTCTTCCCTTGTTCATAGTCTCAACATTCAGGCGCGTATCCTGAAGAGCTTCATCACCAGTTTGCTGAACGATGAACACAGCGAGTCGATGGTAGGGAGCACCTTTCTGTGCGTACGGTGGCAACCACGGGATCACTATCTGATCTGCTTCGCTGAGTTTGGATAAGTGTATCGAGGTGGATGTTGGTGAGATCGGGATGTTTACAGCCAGAAAATGACACCTGGAGCCAAAGCTATCCTTTTCTTCATCTGGTACATCGGGATCCACAATCGCAACACTGACCAGTCGCTCGCCCTTGTCAAAAACCTGCACGTTCAGTCTTGCCGGCGCTTCGCTGACACGTGAATCCACAAATTCGCCCGGCTGGACCTTGCGGCTACCGAAGCCTAGGGAAACTTCGGCTGTGGGATCGAGATGAGGGAGTATGTCCGGGACAATGTGCATTTGTGATATGCGCTGCATTAAGATGAGCCGCTTGTACTCTCTCCATTTTTTGTCTGACAAATGGCGGTGTATTGGACGATTCATATCACCTGAGCCGTTAGGGAAATGCTTTAACCCAGACAGAGTGTATAATGCCACATACCCTCTCCGTCTTCAAATCTTTTCTTGATAAGAGGATCGTTGATATCTGCCAGGATCTTCAACTCCTCTAGATACTTTTGCATGCTGACCAGCTTCCCCTTCTTCGCAAATCCTCCACCGCAGTCAGCCGCTGACACACTTTGCCAGTGTGCTATGCGTTTCCGCATTTGCGCAATCTGTACCAGCTTAGATTCTCGGTCTTCCTGGAGGACTTTCCTAGCTTCTTGGAAACACTGGTAGGGCATTTGCTCGAAGGGGACGTTGTCGCTGCTTTGAATGGCCGCTCGGCGACGGCGAGAGCCTACTGGCATGAGTCCCTGTGTACGCAGTAGCTCACGTTCTTCTCGACGTGTAGAGACGGTGTTGGGACCGAGTATAGGAGGAGGAGGAGGAGGAGGAGGAGGCGAGGATCCTATAGTGGTATTCAGGGAAGCTTCATCTCGTCTCGAAGCAGATGTCTTCAAGGTTGAAGAGATGGGTTGGAGCTGCAACCGTTGAAACTTGCGTAGGCACCTTAAGGCAGGTCGAATAGTATATGTGGGGACGGCCATACTCAATGCTTTCAACACAGCGGAGTGGATTTCGTGGAGCGACGCTTCGGAGCTGGCTACGGCTAGTCTAAGGTAAGCGTTTTGATATCACGTGACTCTACGTTCTAGATTAGACCTCTGGAGATAGCCCAAAAACGAGATGCTGAAAGCCACTTTGGTCTCTAAGAAGGAGCCAGTCTGCTCAGTCATTGGAAGCCGATCATCAGGTAGGATCTGATGCTGAACGTCCTGAATTCTATGATCAATAGAATTGGTGGGTATGCTGTGGTAAGGGTCCAGTCTATCACGACTTGGAGGCGATGCCTAATGGTATGCTGTAACAAGATTGTGGTATATCTCGGTGGAAAACAAAGATACAGAGACAAGGTAAGGATGTGACGGTGCTACTCTTATTATTGTAATATGAACACGTATCCATTGATAATCAGGCCTGGACGTGTTTGTTGCGGGTTGAGATGTGTTGACTACTGCTGATTTCGAAAGAGGAGAGAAAGAATGATTGACAGCCTTTTCCTTTCCCTGCAACGTTTGTCTTCGTCATATCCGCAGCATGCAATTGCTGTTCAGCTTTAGGATGGCAAATTCTCGCCCCGAAGCGGCGCAAGTACCACGTCCAGCGCCAGCTGCTTCTCTTGAGAACCCTTTGATTGGCAAGTTACAGACAAGAGAAACACCATCAGCTGTATTGGAGGTGCGAAAAGCTCTATCTCCAATGACGGGAAACATCTTGTAGCGCCCTTATGCGACTGGTTTGGCAGCGACTACTACCGCTGCTTCCACTACGAGTCTCCAGATCATTGTTTTTGGCGCTCCACTCTGCGATTGTTCCCCTCGTAATCGTCCCGGCACTTCTCCACATGACCACGCTTTCGACCAGTCAACTTCACTTGGAAAAACTCCAGTTCTTGGCTTCTCATTTGCCAGACGTCAGCTCTCTTGGCGTTTCGCGCATGTAGCTAAATACAGTAGAAGAGGTCGCCATTTGCTAGGCACACACGGCATGGATGATGTGCATAAGTACTTAATTATCATTGCCCCTAAACCTCGATCGTTACAACCTCCTCGACACAACTCCGTTCGATTCATCAATTGTCCTCGGATGAAAACGATGTATGAAAGACCGTGCTTTCACCTCTTTGCAACCCTAGCCGTCCTCATCACCCTCTTGGCCCCATTCATCGCCTGTGGCGACGACGGAGGCGATCCAGGCATACACTGCCACACCGACAAATGGTGCCACGGCTTTTCAAACGGGGGCCAAATGTACCTCCTCGAGACAGCCCTTAACGAAACCGACGATGCGCGCATGTTCAAGAATGGCGAAAACATAGCCTGCCTTCCAGGCGGCACCGACGACGGCCTGCACGGTGGTATCTGTGCTTGGGTGTGGAACACAGACAACACAACCACAGGCGCACACATCAAGGTCGTTACCCAGACGCTACTACACCATTGCAAACAGTGTGGGAGCGCACCCTTGGATCAGAGTGCGAATATTCTGGCGAATGGAGAGTTGACGTTTGGATGGAGCTGGGATGAACAGGGCTGCGATGGGAAATGCAATCTATGGGGAGGAAGTACTTATATGCCTGGAGATATAGTGCCATCAGCGAATTTCCCCACAGGCAGACGGAAGAAGCGATCTGTAATGGACCGAAGCCGACAGATTCGGACCTTCCTTTCCAGCGGGATAGGGTTGTAAGATGTGGTCTTTGGGATCAAGGAAACATCGGCAATGTAACGTTGACACACATCACATGGCTGGCGTCTAGGCTCTGGAATAGATGTTCGTATGGCTACACGAATCGTCAGTCAATGTTCTACTCGAACTCGCTTTGATACACGTTCAATATAGGGTGACATTAACTATGAGCACAATCAGCCCGCTGGATTCTCTCACAAGCAAAGTCATCGAGCAAACGTTTGTAGCATCGTATCTGCAAATTACTCATGCAACACTTTCCCGAACCTCTGATACTACATGCATAGATCAAAGCCACAGAAGAGCCAGTTCAAGTTCGTGAGACCTATAACACAGATTGTTGATTATCATTTAGGGAGGTATTGTGATTACACCCCCTTTGCCTACAATTACACCCCCAATCGCCTACGTTTACAACCCCCCAAGCGGCAAGTCGGAACACCTATCCGAGTAGCCCCGGATAGCGCACTGATGGCCCTAGTAGCCCGAGGGCCTACTGTGGGCGTCCAGCCTAGGCCCCAAAGAGCCACCATAGGCAAAGCGTATCAGCGCCCCGATGTCTAGGGGTCTTGTGCGCAAGTAACATGGGTACGTAGGGGCTCGTTACCTTGAGGCACTGGCGGCCCCGGGGGCTAGGCTCAGTGCGGGGTTACCCGGCAAGCTCGAGCTGTTCCCGGCTTTGGGGGGTGTAAGCGTAGGCGATTGGGGGTGTAATTGTAGGCAAAGGGGGTGTAATCACAATACCTCCCATCATTTATGTTCCCAATTCCTCCCAGTCCGAGTTGTCCACATGCTTCAGCCCCCTAATACTCATATCCCGACATTCGTTGGACATGCAATGTTAATATCCACTCTCGCCAAGTCCAACTTGCAGTTCACGACGCACCATACTTTCATCTCCATCCAGTTGTTCGGACCATGCTTATTGCAACCTCCTACCAACCAACTCGAAACAAGCCCAACGTAAAGAGATCCCCCCGACTCCACCTTTTCTGCTCGCACCAGATTCTCATCCCTTGGCCCATTTTTCTCATCATGATGCCTCACCTACTTCGAGACCCGTGATTCCCAGGCGTCCGGCTGTCCGATCTTGCCATCGGAAGCGCCGACAGCGATCCCGTCGTAGGTGGTCCCTGCGGCAGCAGGGTTCTCGGCGTTGGATGGGTCCGAGAAGGGGAGGGGGAAAGCAGTGGAGATTGGAAGGAGGAGGGAGATGCGCAACTTTGGAGGCTGGAAATAGAATTCTCGAAGCATCTTGGGCGGGTGAGGAATCCGAGCCAGTAGATTGGGCATATTTGCGAAGTTCTCGTTGTTCTTTTGGTGTATTGTGATTTTGGAAGATCAAAGCAAGGGCCAGTAAATGGGAATGAGAAACCAGACAGGCTGTATACATAATTCCAGGGCATTCAATGAAACATTCTCTCATTTTGCTAAACTCACGATGGCTCCTGTCAACAGGTACTTATAAGCTTCAAGCTCCGCGTTGGTGCTCAGTCTCCGTGAAACTGTCGGCATTCTGTATTAGGAAGCGATTTGATGAGTGGAACAATCGTACAACGAGCATGGACTTGTATGGGTCGATAGAGCAAGATGTCAACCAACCATTTCGAGCACGATTTCTTCCCTGCGAAAGAGAATCTTGACGACAAGCCCATCCCATATCTAGTAGTCTCCTCCGCTCCAGAAGAATGCGGCACCATACACTTCCATTGAGCCTTACCTAGAAGGTCCAGCGATAACTCCGGGTGAGGACAATATGGGTCCTCGTATCGGCCACGAGACCCTGGCGAGAATGAGCCCAACTTTGTATGCATATAATCGGTCAGTATATAGGCTGCTTTGGAATGAGTGAGCAGTCTTCTCCAAAGATCCTCGATTGCATTACTATGAAGACTGCGTGGTCCAATCACCGCGACCATCAGAAAAAGGGTACAATTCTCACGCACTTCAAAACTTCTTTAAGGACTCTCAATTTGTCGTCCTCTTGAGGCTTTTGACACTGCTCATATTTGAGGACTCGGTCGTTTGGAACCATGCCGGTCACTTGGCTACTCAACCGTGCAAGTCCAGTTTTGAAACTGCTGAGATCACCTTGTAATCGAGCTTATACCAGCGCCTCACTTTCGGCTCTCACTCACTGTAGCCGCAAGACTTCCATCAAGGATCATCTCGCAATAACCCAATGAAACGATACGTGTCTGCCGCAAACACGCTCACAAGGACACTATACTGCTGGCCTCCTCGCTCCCTCGTCGCTCAAGGTGGATATTTCTCATGAACTTTGAATCGCATACTTACTGAAACCTACCAGCGAGCAAATCAAGAAAGGACTGAGTGTTCAATGCGAGGGGTGGCATAGCAAGGTGAGAACACATCATAGATAATGTTTGCATGGAGTTGCGAACTTTACGCTAGAAGGGTTCACGGGGCAACTGGTCAAACTGGGCAACTGGTCAGCCCTAGCCCTAAGATCTGCATTTTAGCGCATGCTACTTGTTTTCATTGCAGATTTCAACTCTTTTACCTTGTTAACGTACCTGGCACCTCTTATTAACGTCTATCTATCCTCGCAAATATGTCTGTTAGGCCTACCGGTGATGTTCCAGCTCTTCTAGCCCCCCCAGCTCCCAACCGCGCCCCTTATACCAAGGAGGAAGAGTTACCCCAGAAAGAACGACTACATCTCGCCCATGAAGCTTGGAAAGAAGCAGCTGCTTCTGATAACCCGATCTCAGCAAGAAGCCTTGCGTTTAAGCATGGCCTTAACCCTTCTACGCTTCAGAATCGTATTAATGGAGCGATATCTACGGAGGAAAGAGACGCCAGAGCGCAGAAACTCAACCCTTAGGAAGAAGAGGCTTTGGTTAAATGGATCGTTCGTTTACAAAATTAGGGGTGGCCGCCACGTGTTACCTTAGTACGTTTTATGGCTGAGGATATACTACGTGCAAAGGGTAATTCCGAATCGATCGGAATTAATTAGACGTAGAGATTCGTGGCGCGCCACCCTCAGCTCAAGACGCGGTATATACCTCCCCTCGACAAAGAGCGTGCTTTGGCCGAAGATCCTATAATTCTGCTTCATTGGTTTAAGCTTTTCCGAACCCTTAGTACCGAACATGACGTGCAAGAGGCGGATATCTATAATATGGACGAGAAAGGCTTTATGCAGGGCGTTATTGCTAAGCTTAAAGTCGTGATCTCTAAGTACGAGAAGAAGAAGCATATGACGCACTACGGTAATCGGGAGTGAGTGTCGTTAATTGAGTGTGTTTCTATGGACGGTCGCAAGCTTCGTCCATGGATTATTTTCAAAGCTAAGATTCAGCAAAAAGCCTGGCTTGAAGCCTATCCCGAAGCCCATATCACTACTAGTCCAAATAGGTGGACAGATAATGAACTCGGCCTATGGTGGATTAAGAGGTGCTTTAAAAAAGAGACGGCGGTGACGCAGAAGGGGGAGTATCGTATACTTCTTGTCGACGGCCACGCTTCGCATATCACCACTGCTGCTATTAAGTACTGCGTTCGGAAAAAAATCATCCTACTTTACCTCCCTGCCCATACAACTCACCTTCTACAACCTCTTGACGTTGGCGTTTTCGCCCCTTTGGCAACCGCATACAAGAATAATATCCATACGATTACTCGTTTTAGCGCTGCTTATTCAGTTGACAAGGTCGATTTTCTAGAGCAGTATCGACTCGCGCGCGACGTATCAATGACGTCTATTAATATTCAGAAGGCTTGGAAAGCAAGTGGCCTCTTACCGTTCAACCCCCAGCTTATTCTCAAAGACTTTATACTTCCGAAAGAAGCTTTAGAGAATCCTCTCACCCAAAGCTATAATATTACTATTCGCCCTACTACTCTACCTGAGGCAGTCGTCAGCTGCAATGGCCCGAGCGGTCCTTTCGAAACCTTCCTCACACCTGCGACTACGAGAGAGGTACAGCTCCTTATGGACAAGGTTTGCAAGCAAGGCAACCAGGCTGAAGCTGAGATTATTCTCCAAAAAGTGGGCAAATCCGCGATATCTGCTATGGCAGATTCTATTATTTAGAATCGTACTAACGAAGAACTTATAGAGCACAACAAGAGGAAGGAAAACAAGAAAAATCGCACGAAAGGCAACGATGGATACGCGCGACACGTAAACCAGGAGGTGGCGGACAAGAGAGACGAGGAAAGGAACTGGGATAACGAGGTTAAGAGGTTAGCAAAGCTACATAAGGATCTCTTCAAGAACAAGGCCCCAAGGAAGAAAGTCCCGGTATCTCAACGCCAGCTGGAAATTCAATGGAATGCTGAGATCAAGAGGCTAGGGACTATACATAAGGACGTGTTCGGGGGCAAGGCGGTAACACGCAAAGATACTCTACACTAAGGTGCTCCACGCCCTCACCAGCTCCAGAAGCTGATAGTCAAGCTTTACGTCAGGGTGACTACGAGAGAGCTGGAGCAAGGGCGGTGGGCCGGCTTGATAGAGCAACAGCCGCAAAGGGAGCAATTAGAGCGACAAGAAGAGGCCCTAATGGGCAGAGGACACCGTACTAGGAAGCCTCAAAGGGCTAGAGGTTGAACAGTATACTAGCAAGCCCATTTGGCCCTGAATAGTTGAAATCTGCAATAAAAACAAGTAGTATACGCTAAAATGCAGATCTTAGGGCTAGGGCTGACCAGTTGCCCAGTTTGACCAGCTGCCCCGTGAACCCTTCTAGTACGAATCGGGTTATCACAACGGAACGTCGGCATCAGATAGAATACCAGCTTGTGCTTCGATATGAAACTAGGCTACAATACGCCATCAATCCACCACGCCTGCTGGCATGGCTGCGCCGAGATTGCGAAGGTCAGCGGGAGTCTTTACGAAGTCGACTTGTACTGTCTTCGCCGCGCATGATCCAGTCCTGGTGAGTTATTCCTGAGATTCCTACTACAGCTCCTGAGACCAAACAGCAATGTCTCGCACCTCGTCTTTCACGTTCAATGGCTACGGAAGTCCAACTCCCTCAAGGCCAGGTCTACAACCCATTCACACCCCATCTTGCACGCCGACCTCCACCGCCCGTCCCAAATGTCCTCGCGACCGTCTACAGCTTTCCAGACATGGAACCTCTCCGCTTCACCGAGTATCCCGCGAACCACCTCCATCTCCCATTACGACGTGACATCCTACAGCGAGCCGTCGTATACGAAGCTGACGTCGAACGCGGGATGCGAACGGCAAACACGAAATACAGAAGCGAGGTGCATGGCAGTAATCGCAAGATCCGTCCCCAAAAGGGCTCAGGACATGCTCGATTGGGCGACAAGAAGAATCCCATGCTGAGGGGAGGTGGTGTGGCATTTGGACCCAAGCCTCGAGACATGAGTACGAAGTTGCCGCGCAAGATCTATGACCTGGCGTGGCGGACGGCGCTCAGCTATCGGTACAGGAGAGGAGAGTTGATCGTGGTGCAGAAGGTAGACGATATTGAGATGGAAGAATCACGGTGGATGGAGAAGATCATGGAGTGGAATCATTGGGGGAAGAAGGATGGCAGATCTATGATTGTTACGAGGAGGGTTATGCCAAGGTTATTTCAGGCGATGACCGGTTCGGCTGGTGCACATGGCAAGGTCAAAGAGGAGGCAGAAATTGATGTGAAGGGACTGTTGGAAATGGGAAGACTTGTTATTGAGAAGCGGTCCTTGGATTCGATACTGAAGAATCATTCGAGCGATCTCAACATGACTGTACCCTCGGCCGTATATTCTTAATTCAAAGCTGTAAAAGCTGTGCTTGAATACATACCAAACCGTGCTGTTTGCAAGGACAACTATTCATGTAGACTTTCAACGCTTCTCTCTATGGTGTTGTAGGGTACTTAGTTGACTATGTTCCCACGACACGGGTATCTTATGGCGCAGATAGACCTCCACATCATCAGTACAGAGTATTTCTCCTCATACTCCGAGGTAAAAATCCTGCAGAATGTTCCACGGATCTTAGTACGTACACACATGTCGATAAGTAACGTCAAGCGCTAAATACGACTTTCCATGGGTACAATACTGGATACAGCGAGACTGTCGAGGAGAAAATTCAATATCTCCCAGGTATATAGCTATTCATTGTGGCAGGTAAGAGTAAGAATCAGGCCTCCAAATCGACAGTATTCAGATCAGCGCTCGCTTTCAAAAGGACTTCTACGGTGCGTGTATAACCTCGCCGAACGGCTGGGGCAAGTGCATTACCCCAAGGACCTGAATAATGGGCACCCTTTGCAAGAAGATAGGAGGCCGTTCCTACGTAGCCATGAGACGCAGCCGCATAGATAGCAGGCCTCTCCCACAATTTTGGATACGGAAATCCTCTAGTAAGAATTTTCTTGTCTCTAGTGATAATCCCATTGATATCAGCGTCATGTTCGGTAAGGGCAAAGTCAACAATATGCCCTTGACCACTGAGTGCTGCAGATATGAGCACCTCGAGTGGCCAATTGCCAAGGTTTGAATGTTGCGGCATATTTTTTAGGATGAGCTTTAGGGCATCCAGCTGACCTGCTTGCGCTGCGTTCCGCAGCGCATCATCCACGTGCTTAGAACCAGTATCGTCGTGCAACATGAGGAGCTTCACTAGATCTAGATGGCCATGTCGGGCAGCAATAGACAGCGGTGGATGCTGATCTGAGCCAAACACAGCTGACGGTATTTGGTGTTGCCGCTTTAGCAAGATTTGGACGATGCGAGTGTGACCACGGTGGATGGCCTAGTAAAGCGTTTTACCAAAGTGATCACTAGTAGGAATTGCGTTTTGGCAAGGAGGGAGGAGCGATTCGAAGGCAGCCGTCATCCCAAATTAGGCCAAAGCGACAAGAGTATGATCGACCGCCCCTTTGCCTCTGAATTTTCCACTTCCTGTCCCCGCCCTCGGTAACGGATACCAAATCTTACCAAATTTGACAGCCATGGAGCAAAGCTCCTGTGCAAATTGGTCAGGCGTTCTTGAGCAAGGCTTATTCATGTAGTGGAGTAGGTCCTTCACAGTCTGCTTGACCGTTCTCGCGAATTCACCCCATGGATGCGGCTCGAGCCTGAATTGAGCCGATTTCATATGTTTGTATAGGAAGTCGCCCGTGATTGGTATACGGGTAGGGAGCTTGATACCATCGACTGGCTGCTTGTGCGCATAATGACCCGTGTAGAGGGCCTCGTTAGAGTAACCTTTACCGGTCAGCAGCCATCGAGAATTGGAGCAACCAAGACACAAGTACATACGGCAGACCAGACGGAGCCGAACGACGTGTCGAGCATTACATTCGTCAGAGATCTTGGTGAATATCAAACCAATCAGCTCCGGGGGCAGCTCAAGCAATTCTCGTTTCATAATAGTGGCGGTAACGCCAATATCGTGAAGCTCCGGTTGAGCACGTTCGGATCCAGCTCCAGTACGGACAGGCCCATACCACACTCTGGTATAGAGGGTGATGTATATTTACCTACACAACGTTCGCGTACAAGACCCGTTCCTTATTATTTAACGTCCGATTATATGCATATATACAACACGCAAGTTCGGCTTACTAATTTAGTATCATTGATGGAGGGGTAATTCTCTTAGTGCTGACAGGCGGTATATATGGGCCTGATCACCCCATTTGTATTGCTCTTCAGCAACCCCATCAAGTAGACTACCAATTCCAGACGATAACAAGACAATTCCACCTTTTCTATCATAACGTATAGTAGTATGGGCGGAATCGTCTTGTATAAGGTGGAGGATTTGGTGCTGGACCCTGTCAGGGAGTGTGGCTTCGGCCAAATTTTGGTGGAATGGGCCTGTGGTATGGGCCTGTCCGTACTGGAGTCGGTTCGGATCGGGGTGGGACGAAGAGAGATATTCAGAATAAGAGTTGTAGCAGTGCATAACTAAGAAGGACGATAGCGTCACTCATCGCGTCAATTCAGACTCGGTGTGCTGTCTTCAGCTGCGGTATGTTATTCGAGGTGGTTTCGTAGCATTGTGCACGTTGAGTGCATCGCCCCCAAGCAGCCGGAAATAATAGAGACCAGGAAATGCGATAATGGAACGCCAAAGATGTAAATACCGTTGCACTCCTTAGGAAACCTCGAACATTGAGACAGTGTGAAGAACCGGCAGTTGAACAATTCGTTGAGGAGTCAGAAATTGCTGATGGTATGTCGTACATATCGAGGGACCGACTGAGCTGGAACCGCCAAGGACCGGAGCCCGTCATAGCTTCCCCAGAAGTTCCCATGCCCCCAGATCACTGCGATGACTATATTACTGCCATTGATGTTCTTACGGCCTTGTTGTTCACCAGCCCTAAAGCCGCTGAGCCGGCTCTTGCGGTCTCGTTCTGTCACAATGCCTCTGAGAGCCAAGATACTCAATCCCGCCTTTTCGGGGCAAACATCAAGAGTACTAAGCTCCCTATTCCTCGATCATAGCTTTGAAGCGCTGACTTCTGTCTAGATGGCCACAGCAACTGGCCCTTCAATACCGAAAGAAGAGCCAGGGGACCACCCTGACGATGTGCTCTTCAACACCGTTTACGGCGTCCGTACCATCGAGCTAAACCGTCCTAAGAAGCTCAACTCCCTCAATGGCTCGATGGCCCGTAAAATAATACCCCGGCTACTTGAATGGCAGAAATCACAACTAGCCTCCATAATAATAATAGGAGGTGCCGGCCCCAAAGCCTTCTGCGCAGGTGGCGATGTCGCAGCTCTCGCACAACAAAACACCAACGGCCCCGATGGTCGCGAGGCCTCGCAGGCCTACTTTGGCCTCGAATACCAGCTCGACCACCTTATAGCTACCTATCCAAAACCCTACATAGCCTACATGGACGGCATAACGATGGGCGGCGGCGTCGGGCTCTCCGTGCATGCACCCATACGCATAGCAACCGAACGCACCCTCTTCGCCATGCCCGAAACAACAATCGGCTTTTTCCCTGATGTTGGCGGCTCCTTCTTCCTCCCTCGGCTCGAAGGGCAAATAGGAACATACCTCGCCCTCACCTCCGAGCGTCTCATGGGCGTAAACGCATTCTACGCAGGTGTAGCAACCCACTACATCGACTCATCCTCGCTTTCCTCTCTTACAGCGCGGCTTGCCGAGCTCGAATTCAAAGACTACGAAGACATGCACTCGCGGCTGGCGACCGTCGATGCCACCATCGCGGAATTCAGTACCGGTTTACCGCACGATGAGCCCATCCTGCTGGCTGGTGAATTGAGAAAGGCGATAGATCGCTGTTTTGGCTATTCTTCCGTTGAGTCCATCATATCTGCATTGGAACACGAGGAGAGCAATACTGAAAACCAGCAACATATACGCGACTGGGCCATCAGCACGCTGAAAACGCTCTCCGAGCGCTCCCCCACGTCCCTCAAGGTCGCACTTAGAGCATGTCGAGAAGGCCGTCAGTGGAATATTGCCGAGGCTTTTCAACGCGAATACCACATAGCCGGCCGCTTCATGTCGCATCCGGACTTTGGCTCTGGCGTGTCCGCCCGTCTGATCCGCAAACCGTCTACAACCCCTGTGTGGGATCCCCCCAAGCTGGAAGAGGTGACGGAGGAGCAAGTGGATGAGTTCTTCCGCAGTGGAGGGGAGAAGAGTATTGAACTGTTGGGGGGACGGGGAACGAGGCCGTATACGGAATACCCGTTCCGTATGGGATTGGTACGGGAGGAAGAGATCGAGACGGTGGTGAGAGAGGGTGGGCTAAGGAGAAAGGGCGTGCTGCGAAAATTCATGGATGAGAGCCGGGGGAGGGTTGGGGTTAGAGAGAAGGTGGAAGAAGTTTTGGACAGGTGTTGTGAGGTTGATGAGGGAGGCAACTTACATTGGAAGAGAGGAAACGGATCTTAGTGCGGCGGAAGAAACACTCCGATGCAGAGCACTAAAGCCTTGGCATCGCGTGGCATTATGAAGCATACAGATCCGAGTCTATTTTCCGCATCCCAACAAAGGCATAAAGTGTGCGGAGTCAGTCCCGGTGCGCTCGCATTTCTTTATTTTCTTACGGCGACTGAAGGTGTCATGATCATAGTAAAAAGCATGTACTGTGCTTAAGAGCACTGAGCACATGATAGATTACAGTAGTGCTCGTGATATGGAGACGTACAGCATGACGCCAATAGGACGTCATCATGGACAATTTTTAGGATCTCGGTGTATGATGTATGCAATTCGTCATCTGATTTCATTCGCTCTTAACTTTCCGTGTCCTTTGTTTTGTAGACCACGTCTTTCTTACCTTTTCATTCATCTGTCCTCCTTCATCACCGCGAATATTTTGACGCGATCTCACGGAAGATACTCGTCATAAACTCGGAATGCATCACTGAAGAACACCGTGCAAGAGCCATTCGTTGATGGCGACGCATCATGTATGAGAGAACATCAGCTGCGAGGCAAAATAGTCGAAATGCTATGTGCATATGTAATCAGTGGTATCATAAAGTAAGTACAGCTATCATCGCTGAGCAAGAGTTAAAAACACATCGCTTTTTTGAGATATGCCCTATATTTGGTTGCGAAGAGACTGGGAGGCCGAAGCCACAACTGGTCGCCATGGATGACGAGCAATACCAATGGATCAGCATCGTCTCGAGAGTGGTTGCGAAAGGATCCGAGTCATTGAAATAGCCACCGTGGTATTCGTCCAGCCGCTAAGCTACCGTGGTAAGCTGCGACATTAACACTAGGGATATAATCGCCGCAAAGCAGTAGGCCGTTACCACAAACATGGATGGATGTCGTTGAAAATGCTTCAAAGTCGTCAACGCATCACCAGCTATCGTCAGTCGTCACAAGACAGTGCAGCTAACACCACAGTTTGGCTGCATTCCCCCAATATACATCGAGTGCTGGGCTGCCAGCACGCGGTCTTCGCCAATTGGGCGACGAGCGCATTGCAGTGTGCGCCTTACGATGCGATCACTGAGTTACCGGAAAAGTAGGTAATCTCAACCGCTGACCTGCTCGTGGGCACCCTCATCACTGCTATCGTGATTCATGGAGCTAGAAAGCAGTGCTTCCAAGGCAGGCTCATCATTGACAATAGAGGTTTTCATTGTCTCGGCGGCTGGAGAACTGCTCTCGTCATCGAAGTCACGGAGACTGCCATGTGGCCTGGATGCTGGGCTGCCTGGCATAATCTCGATTGGACTCTGCTCTCGCTTGAATGAAATACCATCATCGCGAGCATCAAGGAAGGAATCAGGCCCTGAGCCTGATTTCACGAATTCCTGAATTTGGGAACAATCGCAGCTGCTGTGCTTGAGTATCTCGCCTTTGAGGAAAAGTACCTCCTGACGCAACGAGTCGACGTCCAAGCGGAGCATGTTGTTGTTCTTCTGAAGCTCCCGAGCACGGTTCTCAAGATTTTGAGTCCACTCCTTTTTCTTCTGTCGACATTTTGAAGCCGCGACGCGATTACGCTCGAGGAACTTGGAGCGCTTGACATCTTCTGGTTTACCAGGGGCATCTGCATTATTGACGTTACGTGATGCGTACTTGCGGGTACGCTTGGTGGCTGCGGAAGATTGCTCGTTCATGTTTGACCCATTACGCTTACGCTTCATGGTTGGCGAGTCAGGCTCCATTGGATGCAATTGTTGCTGGTGCTCACTAAGCTGATAGTCCAGCACGCTCTCGCTGTCATCGTCATCATTGGGTGGAGTGATCTGACCGTAGTGTGCTTGGGTGTTAGCCGGGGCAATGTCTGTCATAATATTGGTAGGGTTTTGGAGCCCATACGCCCATGGGTCTTTTGGAGAGAACGAGGCAGAGTCTGGTGGTGAGAGCGGGTGGAAAATCATCTCGCCGCTCCATGGCAACCCCGAGGCACCTGGAGTAGAAAATTGGTCTTGATATGGGGTACCTGTATTGGTAGGTGGTTCGAAATCGAAGAACCCGTCCGGATTCGTGTTCAACGGCTCAAGATCAGCGATGCGAGGCGTGGTCTTCTCTGTGTGGTGAGGCTCGTGCACTGTACGATTGGTGGAGCCGTTGCCAAAGGCCTGGAAAAATTTATTGTTCTTAGCAATGTCGAGGCCGGATGGTGAGAACATATTGGCCGAGCCGTATTCATTTGGGGACATATAGCCGCGAGCGGCAGTTGTCATGTTCAAGAGGAGGAATAGGTAATGGATCCTGGACCCATCAAGAGACATTAGCCAAGAACGGATTGCTGAGGGGCCATTGTGGGCGACAGTGTGGAGCATAGGGATGTATAAGTGACCTACCTTGTTGGCACGTAAGTGCTGTTACTCTTGAGGCGTGCTTCCGATACTCCAGCGAACTGTGGACTTCGTTGTTTGTTGACTTGAAAAGCTATGAGAGCTCAGTGTTTGGGTGGCAAACGAGAAACCGGAGATCGCCACCCACGCTCCGGTAAAAACTTCGCCGATTGAATTACGTTGTGGTGCCTTTTGAGGCTGGCTTCGACTGTGGTACTGGCTTGACTAACACAGCCTGTACTTGCTCTTCTGTCGCACTGATCAAGATTTGGCGGATTGTGGAAGGTCTAGGTGAAGTGGCGTCGAAAGTGGGATGAGAAACAGAAGCAGAGGTGCAGACGCAGCAGCGGCTGGCGGAGTTGGGACCGTGAGACTATCTTCCACTAATGTTTGGAAGGTTGCGCCACGATCTGCATCGAGATTCATGTTTTGGTGAGAAATTCATCGGACACGGTTCCGTCCGGAGTCGACTCCGGACCACTCAGCGCTCATATACGCGCTGACAGCTCGGCGCCAAGCGCATCTGACACTCTTATCTCCGCTGGCCTGGGTCTGGACGATATATTGCATCATATTGCATCGCCATCCGTTCGAGGAATGTGGCGACTGGCAAGGTACCAATTCCCCGACTGAAAGAAGCCAAATGGATCGACGCTTACTCATCGGTCCTCCTCGAGAAGAGTGCTGCAAAAGTCAATTGGTTTTTCCCCGCTCCATCGCAAGCTCATATACGAGTACGGCATAAGACTTCAAGCCCGGCATGTGAATTGCTCAAACTGCCGTACCAGAGCCTTTTCAACAATCGGAGCCCACCATGTTATTTGACGCTGCCTTCAGGCGCCGTTCGCTCTCTCGTCCTTTCAGAAATGGCTCTCTAATCCGACTTGGCGACAAGGAGCGATACTTAGAACGCTCTACTATAGTGATAAGAAGCAATGATTGAACGTCTGTGCGGGGCTGCGAGGGTCTGCTTCCGACACCCACCACAAAGGCCTGGGATCACATCCGATATAACGAAATTCCCGCGTGCCACCTTCCGAAAACATCGCGTAAGAGCGTACTACAACCCCACATCTCGTGCAGCACTGAGCTTAATGTGGTACTTTCAGTCGACTGAAAGGATTGGAAGGGTTCGTACTAATTGAATCACCGACTGCCGAGATTCAACCAGGGGTTGCTTGGCATGGGAACCACTTCCGATATAACAACCCAAACGGGAGCATGTCCCAGCTATGGCATCAACCCCCAATTGGCTTTATTCACGTGACCCAAAGACGAAGAAAGTTAGCAGAATCCCAACCCAAGGCTTCGAAGCCAGTCTCTCCAACCTCTAGATGGCATTCACCATCAAGAGAAGCCGCAAGAGTCTTTCAGAAAAGAAATCAGCAGAAATGTTAGACTGCATCGAGGATGGATGGATTAATTCATTCATGGGCCTTGCCAGGCCGGATATACACATCAGAAATGGCTGGTGAGTACGTGGCTGGGACCATTAGGGGGGCAGGGATGTTTTCCATAGACTCCTTGTGTACACAGTCGCCGTCCACGTGTTGAGAATAGCGTCTTCCCTCGTAGAAATCCACACTTCTTTCTTTGACGAACTCACGTGGAAATCGATTCGCGACGAGCTTTCCATTCATCTGGTTCGAAGCGAAATCAACACAACGCCCCACGACCGCACCCACTGATGCTTTTAAGTACGATATGGCATGGTCGAGAGGGAATACCCCAGGATGTTGGTTTGCAGTAAGAAGGGGAAAGGGGAAAGGAGCAGAGGGAGAAACTCGCTTTTCCTCGTGACAAAGGGAAAGAGAGGTGCACTAAAGCAGCTGAATGGTATCAACACGCCATACCACAGAAGTAAGGTGACCGAGCCGTAAGCGACTATACTGCACAGTGATGAAGGAGATGGCAATTTAGAGACGACGTAGATGATCGAGTGGCTGAGCTAGATAACAAAATCCTTTTCTCAGATATCGATGTGCCAAACGATGCTCTGAGAATAACTTCAAACAATGCATCATAATTCTTTGAGTGAATCATTCATTGACTCTGATGTAATTATATACTGGAGTAAGACTAATTTCGATGTTTTGGATGCTGTCAATGTCCGTCCATGATTGCTGTTCTTCAAAGGCATCGCTAGCCCTTTACCAAGGACTGTAACCTACAGATTGACCTCCCTCAAAACATACCTGCCATAGGCCAAATCCGTAGTGGTCATACTTTCGCTCGAACTGCTGCTCACCGTTGCCACACTTTCCACTACAATCGTGATTGGACCCGTGATAGCAGCCGTGTAAGATGGAGCTGCGCCAGACCCTGTAAAACTTGGAATAGCGACGTAGGGCTCTGAATGCGTAGCATTTGCCGTGCCGTTGCTCTCGTATGTGCCAGTGAGTGCCACTCCTCCAGTTGCGAGATCAAGATTCCCCAGAACGCGAGCAAACAGGGCCAGCGATGCCTCTGGTTGGTAGAAAGGAACCTCGTGGCCAGCCTCGTATATTCGTAAAAAGCTAAAATTGCCAGATTGTCGCACCTCACCATATTCTGCGCCATTAAGCACGAACGGCTCGTACCCCGCAGAGCGAAATTCGGTGCTGTGGGTGTAGTTCACAGCAAGCGAAACAGCCTGGCCGCCATACCAATTGCAGATATAGTCGGCATCGCCATAATACAACACGACGCTGACGGAGTTGTTTAGGATGGTTTCGAAGTCGGTGAGGAAATTAGGATAGACAAAATCGCCGGTCTTTTGGAAGGCGTAGGAGACGTCTGCGTTGGATTCGGTATAATTGAGGTTTACGCCGAGGGCAGCTTGCACAGAGGCAAGGTTAAGGTAGTCCACGAAATATTTGGGAGGAGTGGGGTCTTCGTAGGGGTGGCGAATACTGAAAATCCATTAGTAAAGATCGTAAGCCTTGGAAGATTTGTCATACTCATAGACACCGCGACCACTATACTGATAGTAAGGTGACTCAACATTGTTCCTGCATTGATCCGTGGCTTGGAAACAATATTGCATTCCAACGTCGGTAGACCTGTTTACCTGTTCGCACTGGGCACAGAGATCAAGGCAGCCGCCAATCATATAGCAGGCAAATTTCATATACTCGTAGACCGTATCATTTACAGCTTTGATCCCGTATGTGTTGTTGACGGCAAACTCTGGGTAGTACGGAGCCTGGATGCTCTCCGATATGATTCCGTTGCCAATACCCAGCGTATCAAAGATGAGTTGGGTGCCGTTGGCGGTGCCATTGGCGATCAGCTGATTTTGATCTTCGAAGTAATTGTAGAAGGCGGGGCCGTAGTGGCCACCATATGATTCGGTCCACAGATTGAAGGTCTTGCTCGTAACCTTGCCATCCAATTGGGGAAGAGCACTAAGGAAACCTTGGAGGACATGCCATGTAGCAACAGCAGCCAGATCCGTAGTGCTGAGCTCTGTGGCATTAATTACCGGCCACTCGCCCGTGACTCCATACGTAGAGTCTTCTTGTTCCCCAGTGAATGGGTTGTGGGTTCCGGCCTCTTCTTCAGAGTATGAAAAGCCAACTCCGAGCGGTTGTGAGATGAACAGCAAGTTCGATACTTCGCTCCAGGAGTTTTCGTTCACGACAGTAGTGAGATTCTGGGTCACATTGCAAGGTCCGAGTTCTAAGATTGTTAGCTTTGTGATATCTGGTTTCGTAGCTCTTGATTTGCGTGCCTTGGAAGAGCCCAATAAGTGAGTCACTACCGGGCCCACCATTCAACCAAAGCGTGAGCGGCGCTGTTTCGGGGTTGTGTCGCGCTTCAAAGAACCAAAAGAAAGTATGTGAAGTGGGTGAGAGGTCAACATAGCCGGCATAGCTTCCAACGCCGGGAGTTGTCTCACAGACACCTGCCTTGCCGGGCTCTTTGTAGCGGATCTGTACACCAGTGGGCGATTGAATCGTCGTTACGTCTGTGGCATTAGCCGGTATTTGTCTGCGCTGGAGGCTTGGAGTAGCTCTAGCTACAAATGGAGCAGAAAGCAAAGTCAAGGCCACTACGGCGGACTTGATGGTTCTGAGACACATGCTGGACAAAATGAACGCGCAGCAATGATTGCTGTATTAGGGGAGCTATAGGAAAGGCGGATCGGCGAAGTATATGAAAGCTTTGAAGTGTGCTCAATGATTACAAAGGTTGAAATGTTATGGGCATCTAATGACGCTGCTTGGTATGCTCCTGCCATCATTGTGCACCATTCCAACAAACCGAGGCAGGTGCTTATGCAGAGAGCACTGGGTACCTGCCTAGATTGGATCTAGAGACGTAATGAAGCATGGGTCGCTACCACATTGGATTCTCCATCATATAGGGCAACGGAAAATCTTCTGATTCGGTCGATAAGATTCGTAACTCACGTCTTTCGGATGCCGAGCATTGAATGAGACGTAGATCCCGTTGAGGCTATTATCCTATGCTGTATTGGGAAGGTAGGAGGCTTTGCATATCTGAAGCTCTGAGCTTCCCCGCAGCAGACCATGCAGCAGTGATCCTGGACATTCGAGACAGGCCAACGAAGCACGCATGGCGAAGCGGCATTCAAGACAAGACTAAAGTAGTAGAGGCTAACAGTTGGGAAGCAGTCCTTACCGAACACCATGCGAGAATGCATGAATCACAAATTGCATAGCAGGCGTGGCAAACGTAGAAGGAAGAACTGAGTACGTCCATCCTATTGCAGTGGCAGTAACAATTCATACCATGGATGGCGCAGGATGTCGGGCTTTTGGGAGCCAGCGCCTCCTGAAACGCCAAGCTAAAGTCATGTGACTGCGCGAAGCTGTGGTGCTCTCAACCCTCACCCCACGTCATGCTTCCTCATTCAGCCTAACATTCCCTCACCCTCTTTTTAAGCCTCGCTTTGACCGCCTGACGACCATGGCCTCCGAGGCGACTCCTCGCATCAACGCCAAATACCTCGATTCCTTTACCAACCAGACCGTGCGTATCTTGGGCAAGGTGGTCTCGTTACGTGGCGAGACCGCTACCATTGATGCCAACGGCACCATCAACATACATTTGAATCGGGTTAGAGACCATCCCAGACTCAATTGAGTGGGCAAGACATACAAGAGCTGATGGAGAAATCAGGACGCTCACCTGAGCCTGAACAATGCGGTCGAGGTGGTGGGAAAAGTGCAGTCAGATCTGAGCGTCAAGGTGTATCAGGCGACGGATTTTGGGTCGAATATTGGTAAGGTGGCCTCCTCCAGGCGGCATAATTTGCTAGGAGTAGCTGAAACTCTGCGTGTGTCAGATTTTAATGCTGTCGAAGCAGTGGTGGATGCAACACATCGGTACAAAGAGATCTTTTATGACAGCAATGATTGAGCACGACATGGTATATGGATTCGTGTAAATAGTAGGGTGCATATAGGGCGCAAGGGCGCAGCTTGGTATAATAGTGAGAATACAGCCTTGTGCTAGAAGCAGCGGAAGACAGCGTTCAAGCACGTTCGATGGAGATAACCAAAAACACTATTCCGCACTCGAAGGACCAATATCTATGTGTAATTGTTCCTATATCCTACTCATGCCTAGCTAAATCGCATGCTTGTTTTTATGGGCTACACCACGACCCACATGTCGTTCAGGCATCTCATACCAAAAAAACGCACAGTTGCATCATTAGTCATAAGTCTTCTTTGTTGTTGACCATATCACGCCACAACCTATACGTCAATAATCGCTTGCCGATTTTCATCCACGGCCAGCTCAGGCGTCTTTGTCTCTTTCTCGCCGATTGCTATCTCCACTGTCTCCTCGTTGGGCGGTGTACAAGCAGAGGTTGGTAGATGGTAGTCACCCCATAGAGACTCAATACCATGCTCGACCGGATCCTCGTAGACGCCAATCCACGCAGGCGGACTGCTAGGCATGAGCACATCAGTACTGAGCAGGTCCTGAGAGTCGAACTGCGAAAAATCGAAATCTGTATTGCGCGTGCGGCCTGGAGTATTGCGTAAAGAAGGCAGAGAAGGAAAGGTGAAGGTTTGAGAACCGGAACTGCCATTGTTTGTCTCGGAGAGTAATTGATTCAGGTGGGCTGTGAAAGGAGTCAATTCCCCGAGGGGTTGGGTATTCTTCGCGGGCGAGCGTTTAGGAGTAGTAGGAGAGCGCAGGAGAGCCTTAGCCGCAGAAGAGAAGAAGTCGCCCGTTGTTGGGACATGCCGTCCAGGTGACCTAGAGGGCGTCTTGAAGATAATCGCTCCTTTTGAGCTCCTTGGCGTGGGAGTTTTAGAGCGAGCATCCTGGTGAAAATCTTCTTCGAAGAGCTGGTCCAACCCATCAACCTCTGTAGGCGGACAATTTTCTTTGTTGGCTTGATCAGTAACGCTTGTCGATACATTGACGACCGCCTTGAGCTTGTCGCAGGAGGCGACAGGTTTGTCCTTCAGCCTAAATTCTTGAGATTTAGTGGGCGAAGGGAACAGTAACCGTCTCGTAGGCTGAGGCGTCAGGTCTTCTACCTCAATAGGTACGTATTCGGTGCCACTGAACCTATGAGGTGATGACTTTATAGCTCGCTGTAAGGCCGCCATGGCTGATGCGTCATTCATGGCTTTAGCATTGCTCCAAGGTGAAGCCACGTGGTCGCTGGATGCCCTTCGGTGTTTCATAACAGGCAGTTGAGCTTCCGTCTCCATTCCTTCATTCTGTCGACCATCGTTCGCGGGAGAAGAAGCATCAGAATATAAGCCTACTCCATTGGATGCATTTACAGCTGCATCGGATCCTGAATCTGTCCTTCGCCGCTTGCCGTTTGCGGGTCGCTTTCGTTTGCCATCGCCACCGTTGGGAGGTTTTTCCCATACCTCCTTTGGTCTCATACACTTTCTGGTATGCAGCCAGAGCCCACAAGCTGCGAGCTCATTAGAAAGGTTCATCTTTTTGAATAGATTGAAAAAACTCACGATTGCAAAGAAGGACCTCCGTAAAACCCTCATCGGTCTTCAACACTGCCTTCTTGATGATGCGGTATAGGCACACATTTCCTTCATGGTCTGTCTGCAAACTTTGCCAGGCAATGACACCTCCCTCATCTTCCGAGATGACGACATGTTCGGGCGAGCCGCTATGAATTTTGATCCAGGCTTTTCTCCAGGTTGGTGTCTCAATCGCTCCACAATTTTCGCAGAAAGGTGGCATCTCACCAGCGGCAACAGACGAGGCGAGCTTGCTCTGTATGGCTTGTTTTCTTCTTGCAACAGGTGCAGTACAACTTTCGCTTTCCCTCCTATTACTTGACACTGGCCTTTCCAACGTCTCCAGTCTTCTGGGCATAGGGGCAAAGTCGGACATTGAGTGGGGTTCGTGGTCACCAGACCAGGTTTGAGAACGTTGTAAAGCAGTCGGCCTTATCGGATCGCTTGCAGGTATTGGTGGAGGAGCAAAATTTCCCGATGATGCTGTTCGGCTCAGTATCCGTGCATTTGCTGCCATACGTCTTTTTTGATCAGCAGCCTTTGCTTCGGGCGAGTCTTGCTCTAAAGAGTGTTGGACGTCTGGATGTGGATCGGGTAACCGAGGCGTTTCTTCATGTGTCTGCGAGGCCGCTTTCAGGTCATGTCGTTTGATATATTGTGCTGCTACCTCAAGATCTTCGTCATCAATGGGCCGCATTTCGTCGTCTTCGAATAGGTCATCAATTGAACCGCTCATGAAACCCGAATCGTCAAAAGGCCGAGGGAGAGTTGGTAGATTTGGACTTGAACCTGCAGTTGAGACACCACGGTATACAGGAGGAGAAGAGGCAATATCGACAGACGAACTCTCGGCTTGACTTGCTTCTGGGGAAGTCATAGCTGACTCTCCTGGATTCATAGATCCTCCTGGCGGCTCATAAGGAGAAGCGTAAGATTTGGTATCCGAAACAAAGGACTCTCGCCGGAGGCTACTCCTAGGGGGCGCCAGTTGAGGCTTCAGCATTCGATTTGAGCTGTCAGCGATTGGTGTGGGTTCCCTTGGCGGGCCTTCCAATGCATTGGCTAAAGTGTAGTTTGGACGCAAGGCTGTGGGCTGGTGGATCCGTACGGATGCAGCAGTGGCCGCTGCGACCCTTAAAGATTCCGGCTGTTTTCCGAAGTCGGCTTTGCCTGACCATTCTGCTTGCGTGACTTTTGCTCTTTTCTTGTTGGGTCCTTCCTCGAATTTGTCATCATTACTCGTGTATCCAGGATCGATTGGATTCACTGATGCCTGCCGCGTCTCAGGCTTCTTTGCCCGACCACGGCCGCGTGTGGCGGTCTTGGCACCTGGCGGTCTTCCTCTTCTTTTGGGCGCTGTAGCGGATTGAACACTTGATGCTGCACTAGAAGGTCGAGGAAGCTGCGCACCAGCATCAACGTTTTGAAGATTGTTGTTCGAAGGTGGAGCGCGTGATGCCTCTGCAACCTTCGGCGCCGGGCCATCGCCGCTAAGTAGCCTCTGAATATGCTCAATGCCAAACCCAGTGCCTTGACCCGGTCCCGTAGCTGGAGATTGACTTCTGCTTTGGCTCGCTACCTGCAGGAAACTAGGGTTCGCTTGGAGGAATTGTGTCCATGCCTGCATATCGAAACCTTGTGGCATCATCTGACTTATATCCCTGTATTTCTTCATGCTCTCAATGTATTCACTCTGAAGGGACGTTGGTACTGGCACTAGACGAAGCTTGACTTCCAGAGTTTCCTGAGAACTACTCGAAAAGAGGCCTAGAATATTCCTGCATACACGTCCAGTAACTATCGTTCGTGATTGGTGGGCCGGGGCTGATGGCGTGCTGGACGAGGAAGCGAGGACCCAAGATAGCATACCCTGCCCCACCAGAGGTGTTTCGTACTCGGAATAGTCATATGCATAGACGGTATAGTCCTGACCAAGTTTTGCAACCAGTTCTGGACTGGCAGCGACAATTGCCTGTATGCAGGTCTTGAGCTCAACAACACCAATTTCGGTATTCTCATCAAGATTCGCTGTTCGCACGTCAATTGGCTGGGGCCACCGTGCCAAACAATTGGTCTTATTTTCGTTGTCGAATGAGTAGAGTACTTTGACTGGAAATTCGTTATCAGCATGCATAATGACTATACATTTGCTGAGTTTGACTCACGTCGCATCGAGCGCACAGATACGTCTTCTGTCGCTTGGGGTGGCTCAGCAGGTTGAGGTGCAGGCGCCGGGGAAGACGCGGCTGGTCTGAGAGGTCGATAATCGGGCATTACGAACTGCGAGGACATCGCATGCCTATACCACTGAGGCAAGAGCTGTACAGTGCCTATTATTATCCTCTGACAATAGCTGTATCGTCATTGATGGCCAGTCATTCTCGATAGTCCCCAATATCAAGGTAAATCTGACGCGGTTTTGGGCCGGAGGGATAGATGTTCGAGGTGGTTTGATGAAGAACTAAGGAGGATAAGAGCTGATCTAGTGTTTGCTACTAAGTCCATAGAGGCTTTGAAAGGATTCGGGCCCTTTGAACGTCTGAGATTGGGGGTTGAGGGTATCCAAGATCTAAAGACCGTGGCCCAGATACACGCGCCAAAGATCGCGGGGGTTCGGCGAGATGTAATTCCGTCTAGCTCAGTAGCGGTGACGGGAATCCGCCAATCAATCCTTAGCGCGTCCTTCAAGAATGACTATTGGATTTCTTCCCTCCCGTGGTCGAGATCGAATACGTGAGGATTCGGAGAGGTGCGCTGCCTCTTTATATCCCACAAGATGGCCGACTCCAAGATACAGTAAGTGACTCATCCACGTGCTCTATGACGTCAATCTGCGCCTTTGAAGCTAACATATACCGTAGAGACCTCTTGAATAAGCCTCGAATGGAGCTCACGTACGTCTTCCCACCATAACCTTCTCCACCCAATCCTGTTCTGCCGTCGCGTTGCCCTTCGCACTGGCCTTGTCTCACTGCCCCGTACTAATTGCTTACAGCGAGTATGAGATTTCCGTACTCGAAGAGCACGAATTCACCTCTGGGCCACTTTCCATCCTACAGACCGCCGTTCGCTCGCATACCCAAGTCCTCATATCTTGTCGCAACAATCGGAAGCTTCTCGCGAGGGTCAAGGCATTTGATAGGCATTGCAACATGGTATTGGAGAATGTGAAGGAGATGTGGACAGAGACACCGAGGGTATCTGGAGGAAAGAAAGGAAGACCCGTCAACAAGGACAGGTTCATCAGCAAAATGTGGGTGCCTTCGAAGCAGCTGCCAATATTATGAGTCATTCATAGAGATCCGCTAACTTCCCAATGTACAGGTTTCTACGGGGAGACTCGGTAATTCTGGTACTGTTAAGTTGAGTATGTGCTCGAGGCAGCCATTGCTATGCACACAGGCCTTCCAAAGCCCCCTATGAGGTATGCCATTTTGATATCCAGGGATTAGCTATTACAAGGCATTGGCAAGACCAGAAAGGAAGATACTTAAACCGTATGCGCCGGGATCTGGTACTGCCTCGAAGCCCGTCCCACCCACATATACTGACCGACCTAAGCTCGCTTTCATTCCTTTCGTCTTGTCTGCACCCTCCTTTGCAGCCTCGGCCGCTTTCTTAACGTTTCCAGTGTCTTTTAGTACATTCACGAAGGGCACCAAAGCATCCATTAAGGTTCGGTCTCCTGGCTGGGCGGGAGTATATACGGCTAAGTCATTTACCGACATTGCCAGTGCTTTCGCCCATGTTTCCGTCGTGACCACTTTAGGCGTCGAGGTATCCTGTGCTCTGAAGTTGGACGCAAGGGAGTTGAGAAAGATTGTATAGAGAGCGCCTGAAGTGCCATCCATGGTCGTCTCGACGGTCGGACATATCTTCGCGAAGGCCAGCATGGCATCATCGGAGGATATACTAGGCAGAACGCTTAAGACGCCTTCGGCCCCCCGCTTGAGACCAATGCCGCAGTCGCCATCTCCGACAACGCTGTCGTACTTAGTCACTTCAGCTTCGGCCTCGATCAACTTTTGCAAGGCTGTTTCTAGAGCTGATCTCAGCTTGGTTGGCTCCACTACCTCCATATCAGCTCCCCACTCGCATTGTTGAAGCGTCTTACTTACACTTCAGATTGCTTGGCTTGGTCTTCTCCTCGTGATTCTCCGCCTTCTGTGGTGGCGGTTCGAAGGTCGTCTCCCAAGTTTCTGCAGTCACGCATTTTGGCCAGCCAACCGCATTTGCTGGCGCATCGAGAAGGTTCACTAATGATTTGCCAGCTCCAAGACCAGTGTCCACCAACTTGAGGACTGATATTATGAAACCAGGCCCATCCAAGCTTCCAAAGAGTATCCCTTGCACTATTCTCCTGGGCTTGAGACCGTAGCCATTTTCCAGCTGCATCACCACTTCGTTCGTGATGGCACCAAGCTCTAGGTTACTTACACCACCGAAATTATTGATCAGCAACACTGTCTCGTCCGTCTTCTCAATTTTCACGTATGCCCTGTCCTTATCGTTCTGATCAAGCATTTGCGCGAGCATTATTGCCACGAGTCCTGGCAGATCTGTCTTCACTTTCTCGCATCCTGGTTCGTTGTGTATGCCCATGCCAATCTCCACCAATCCCGGTCCCAGTCTTGCTTCTTCTTCCCTTGCTTCTTCAATACCTCTTCCAGGAACGTGCACTCTGCTCAGACTGGCGCCAAGACTAACAAGATTATTAACGACCAAGCGACCGACCTTCGCGCAATCTTCTAAACCCTCGCCCTGCTCAGCCAAAGCACCACAAATTTTCACCACCAGCGCCGTTCCCGATAGCCCTCTTCTACCGACCTTACCACTTTTAGCTCGCCCTACCCCGACATCGTCGCCTGACACCACCAACTCCACTTTTTTCCCCAGAGCTTTCGCCTTTTCCACGCCCATACCGAAATTCAGTACATCTCCTGTATAGTTCGTTGCGATCACCAGAATCCCCTTGCTCTCGGCAGGCACTCTGTGCTGCAGACATGTCCTCACCTGTTCCGCACCAGGAGAAGCAAATATTGTGCCAGCAACGCAGGCAGTGAGGAGGCCGGCCCCCACGAAACCTGCGAAGCCAGGCTCATGGCCTGAGCCCCCTCCGCAGACAACGGATACGTTTTGTGGGCGGGCGATGGCGGATGGGTTGTGATATATTATCTTATTTTGGGAATCGAGTAGGACGGATGGGTTTGTAAGTGTTATGGAGTTGAGAGCGTCCAGGACAGCCTTTGTAGGATCGGAGAGGTAATGCTTTGATGCTGCAATAGGCGGGGTCAGTGAGGGCCTGTAGAATGGGAGGCATGGGAGAAGAACCTGACATGTTGCCAAAACCAGATGTAGAGAATGCAGTCAGACAGTGAGATCGAAAGAACCACCTACAGATATATATTTCCTTTCATCCCATGCCAGCCCAGGGGTATGTTTAATGCGGGGACTGGGTGAGATTCCCCGCAAAATGGGGGGAAGGTGTACCGACTTGGCAACGGTCAGGTACCTAGCTACGACATGACTAGAAGGGTTCACCCCCAAATGGTCCACGCTTATTCCTCCTGAATTATAGACTTTGATGGTATGATTTCGCTTATAAACTTATAGTACTCCTTAAATTAATTAATTTTCATCGCGAAATCTTCCTGGAAATCCGTCTCGTTGTTAAGTTATGGGAACTTAGTATATAGGCCCTAGAGTTCCCTGGAGCTTGACCCCGGAGCTCAGAAGTATAGTCCCGCTCATAAGTCATCGCACCCGAGATACCCCGCGCTATCCTACCAAAGAAAGATACTTTTCTTTATAGCTCCTAATACTATTATTTAGTTAATTATAAAGCTGAAACTTATATAAATATTAGAAAATATAGTATTTTATATACTTATTAAGCTATTTTATAATTAGTCTACTCTAGTACTTAGTATACTATCTATCTACCTTTATAATAGCCTTAATCCTCCTTTCTATACTATCTATTAATAATTACAATATATTATTATAAATAAAGTACTAGGCTACTTCTAATATCTTATATAAATTTTCTAGCCTCTTCTTATTATTACTATTATAGCTTATTATATCTAGTTTAAGCTTATAATACTTTTCCTTAAATAATTATTAAAGGTATTTAATAGGATTTAAATCTAATAAGTAAGATAGCTAATTAATAAATTATATATTATACTCCTAGAACTACTTCCTTATAACTCTTATAATATATATATTAGTATTATCTTATATAAACTATATATCTAGGGAGTAGATAATAAGGATTTAATCCTCTAAAATATTAATATATAATACTATTATATATCTATTTACCTTTATCTCTAAATTATATATTATATATATTAAATTACTTTACTTAATATTATAAAAGGCTACTTATATTATAACTTACTTAACTTTATCCTTCTTGAATAATTATATTATATCCTTATCTTATTTTTAATTAATATAATAAAATACTTATTCCCTCTTTTTACCTAAGTCTAGCTTAATTAAGTACTTATCTAATTAAATTATTAATGTTACGACTAGTCAAGTTAAGTAGTATATATGATACTAGTACAGGTATTATATATTATAGGTACCTACATAATAGCCCCTTTCCCAACGAGCGATACTCGCTCTACTCAAGAATAAGCAAGATGAGTAGGGCTCGTCCTACTCGATGATAAGTATAGCGAGCAAGGGAGTTTCTTATATCTATAAAGCCTGCGTATTTCTAATAGATAAGAGCTTCGTACTTAACTTATATTATAATCCTAGATATCTCTTAAGTACTAAATATAATCCTTTATACTAGATTTATTTAAATGAAGCCTATTTATTTATATCCTTGATATTCCTTTTTAAGAGAACTAATTATAGGTTTATCCTCTTTAAAGTAAGTAGAACTATAATACTTTAAATACCCTTAAGATAAGTATCTTAAGAAGTAGAGACCCCCCCCTAAGTAGTCAGGACTTATGACGCCTGATTATAGATAATAAAGACGGATCTAAGGTTACTAAACCCGACTTATATTATAGTGAAAGAGAGAAGCTAGAAGACTAGCTTATATAGCTTTAGCTTTACTTCGCCTTTAATAGATTAGCCTTACCGGCTATTTAATAGCCTACCTTCACTATTACTTATATAAGAGGATGAGTATAAAAGTAGGTTTATCCTTCTCTTAAGAAGTACCTTGAAGATAAAGATAATAAGGATAACTAAAGTATTAAGTAATAGATAAAGAGTTTTATATAATTTTATATAAAGATTCAATAAGTTTTTAATCCCTTAAATGAAAATAAAGTGATAATATAAGTTATTTAATATTTATCTTAGAAGAAGTCTATTACTAAGTATTCTATATAATTTTAGTAATATATAATAAAGACGGACTAGGATAATAACACTCCAATAACTATATACCGCCGCGGATTAAAGTTCAACGTTAAGGAAGAACTTATATAAATTAGAGCATGAATCAAGGATCTTAACGCTCTTATAATAGAGGTTATAAAGGTTAATAATAAGCTCTATAAATTAGTAATAAAGAAATAATATAATAGTAGGATATCTAGTATAGGATAGTTAAGAATGTTTTCTAGAAATAATTATAATAGAAAATGATTCTAATCTTATAACCTATATAGATATATACTTATAGAACTAGACTTCACTTAGAAATAAGACAAGGGAAAGTTCAGGGGTAAGAAGTAGTAAAAAGAAAGGGGTAAGAAAGTAGTAACCTACTATAATTATAGTAAACTAGGCCACTTCACTAGAGACTATAGGACGAAGAATATAGTATTACGTTTATAGTTAAACGTATTAAGAAGAGTTCTATATATAGAACCTCTTAATAATCTAAAGGAATATAACTCCGATCTACCTCCCGAATAAGTCGAGGTAGGGAGATCAAAGGAAGTTATAAAAGATAGACACTATTTTAATATCATTTAGAAAGTGCCTTATTTTATCAGGAATCTATTAAGGGGATAGATGTCGCCTTAGGATATTAATAAACGGATTAAACAGTATCTTATCTAGGAGGGATATAAAGACTTAGAACTTAAAGAGTTTCTATAATATATAATTAATAATATCTAGGATAATATAAAGTAATTACGGTAATAGCTCTAAGATATCTAGGATAGAAGGATAGAATTAGAATCTTTAAATGATAGCGAGGTTCTGGAGTATAGCTTAAAATATAGATAAGGAAATAAAGAGAGCTTAGAAGAAGAAGCACCGCGTTATAAACTAGACGCAGGAATTCTAGATAACTCTTAACCTTACGCCACCGTATTACAAGGATCAAATAAAGGAAAAGACTTTAAGAAAACATGAAACGACAAGCTTTATATTAAAAACTATTAGTTTAACTTAATATACTTATAACACGGCGTTATATACTAGACGGCCTATATAGATAAGTATTATAGATACTACTAGCCCGCTTAAAAAGAGATTAGCAGGGATGTAGTCAAGATAATATATAGGAATATATAATAGGAAAACTGCTATGATAATAGCTATAACTAGTATCTAGTTAATAAATATAGGAACCTATAATTCCTAGGATTATCTAAAGGATAGTATAATAGTATTCAAGGTTAGTTAAAGTAATATCTAGATATAATAGATTACTATTTAATGGAATAATATACTTATAGACATAATAGGTATAGAAAATATATATACTAAAAGATATAGAACGGTTTTCTCCCTGAATAGGGAAAAGAGTAATCTCTTATATTATAGGAAGATATAGGCAGATCAACGTACTAACTCTAAAACAGTTCCTATATACTATTTAGTATAATATATATATGAATATACTAGTATTAATTAATAATTAGCGAACTATTATAATAATAGACTCTAGAGCGACTAGGAATTTTACCTCTTGAAGTTTAGTACGGTCAGTAGGCCTATTAACTTGAAGGAAGAAAGACTAGTATAACTTATAAATAGCCGACGGGTTAATACTATTAATAAGAAGAATAGACAAGGAAATATACTTATTATACATGATAATTCAACGCTATTATAAGGAACTAACCTTTAATATTATTAGGATAGCCACTTATTATATCATTTTAAGAATGCCTTGATTAAAAAGATATAACCTAGTAATTGATTAAAAGAAAGGAGTATTCATATTTATAAATACTAGAGACGTCGCTAGTATATAACCTATACGCCGATAATAGATAATAGTAGATAAGAAATAGAATTAAAAACCGGTTAAAGCTTATATTACTTTAGTTTTAAATAAGGACGACCTTATATAAGGGTCTAACTTAATATATACTAGTAAGGGTTAATAGGGTAAACAAGCTAGAGTTAATAAAGGAAAAGATAAACCTCCTAACATTCCTTTAAAGTATAGAAAGTATATAGCTCTATTTAAGGAAGAGTTAATAATAAAAGTGTTACCTAGATACTAACCTTAGGATTATAAGATTAAACTTGAATTAGGGAAGGCCCTAATATTTAGATTAATCTATATACTTTTAGAAAAGGAACTTAGTATACTTCAGGAGTATATTAACGAGAACCTAAAAAAGGGATTTATTCAAGAATCTAAATTACTAATAAGTTATCTAATCCTCTTCATATTAAAGAAGGATAGAAAGCTTAAGCTATATATTAATTATTAAAAGTTAAATAATATTACTATTAAGAACTAATATCCTCTACTAAATATTAGCTAGCTATAGGATAGACTCTCTAGGATAAAGATATTTATAAAGCTCGACTTATAAGGAGCTTATAACTTGATTAGGATAAAAGAAGGTAAAGAATAGAAGATTATATTCAAGACTTATTATAAGTATTATAAGTACTTAATTATATTATTTAGACTTACTAACGTACTAGTAACCTACTAAGTACTTATTAATAATAGGATTCAAGCTTAGCTAGATCATTTAATAATAGCTTACCTTAATAACATATTAATTTATTCTAAGAACAAGGAAGAGTATATTATATATATATAAGACGTTCTTTTATACCTATTATAAACGGGACTTCTCCTTAAACTAGAGAAGTACGAATTTTATAAGGAATTAGTGGAATTCCTAGGATTTATAATAAATATTATAAGTATTTAAATAAGCCCTAAGAAGATTTAGGTAATATCAGAATAGCTTATACTATATAATATCAAGTTAGTCTAGAGTTTCTTAGGATTTACTAACTTTAATTAACGATTTATTAAAGGGTATTTAAAGAAGACACTCCTACTTATAAATATTATAAAGAAAGAAACTAGATTTTAATAGGGACTAGCCTAAAAGTAATTATTTAAGATACTTAAATAAGTTTATACGGATCTACTAGTACTTTATACCTTTTAAGCTAATAAACTAGCACGTATTAAAATAAATACCTTAGATCTTATAATTAGCGCCTGTTTATATTAATAATAAGATGATAGATAGTATCCTATAGCCTACTATTCCTATAAGATATCAGGAGTAGAATAGAACTATAACATCTATAATAAGGAACTACTTGTAATAGTATATACACTTCAGAATTAGAGGGTATACATAGAAAGTTATTTAGAACTTACTATCTTTATAGATTATAAGAACCTCCTTAACTTTATATTAATAAAGGAGTTAAACTAAAGATAGGTCTATTAATCAGAATTATTAGGATAGTATAAGTTTAAAATATTATATACCCCTAGAAAGGATAATAGACAAGTAGATACCTTAAGTAGGCGAGTTAACTATATAGAATCTAAAGATATTATAGAGAAACTAATTCTTAAATAAGAAGAGAACGGATTATTAATACTAATATAGAGTTTAGTAATAACTACGCGAGTTATAATCTAAGATATTATGCTAACCTTAAGGGAAGGTTATATCTATAATAAATTAGCTATAAAGCTAAGGAATTAATAACTAGGATAAGAGCTACTCTAATATAAAGGAAAGACCTACTTACTTAAAAAGTGTATTAAAGAAGTAATCCGGGATTACTATAATAATCCTATAATTAGGTATCTAGGAGTATCTAAAATAATAGAACTCCTTTAATAATTATACGCGATACTATAAATACGTACGCATGTTAAGAAATATATCAAAGAATATATTTACTATTAATAGAATAAATCTATACGCTATACTAAGTATAGGTAAGTATAATTTACACCGGTTCTAGATATATTATAAAAGGATGTTATAATAGACTTTATTATTAAGCTATTAAAATCAAAGGATCTAGTTATAAAGGATATCTTTAACTTAATTATAATAATTATTAATAAGTTAATAAAGTACACTATCATGATTCCTTATAAAGAAACTTATAAGGTAGATTAACTAGGATATATACTCCTTAACAGGCTAATAAGGGATTATAATATACCTGACTTTATTATATTAGACAGAGATAGACTCTTTACATCTTATTATTAAAAGACTCTAATCGTTATAATCAGAATTAAGTTATAAATATTAACCGCCTATTACCTAGAAACAGATAGTTAGATAGAACGCACGAACTAAATAATAGAAGTATACCTAAGATACTATATTAATTATAAATAAAATAACTGGGTCTTATTACTCCTAATAGTATAGTTAGCATTTAATAATAAAAGATTGGATACTATATAGCTATTACTATTCTTTATGAATTATAGATAACACGCGAACCTATTTCTATAGCTACGAGAAAGTTCGAAAGTAGAAAAAGTAATAATACTAGCTTCTAATATAAAAAGATTATATAGCGAAATATAATAAATAATTAATAAGGTTAATAAGAAGACCTAAACCAGGATAAATAAGAAAAGAAAAATGTATCCTTAACTAAAGAAGGGGGATAAGGTTTACCTCCATATAAAAAACCTAAAAAATAAGAGACTAAGTAAGAAATTGAATTATATCAAGGTTAGACCTTTTTTAATTAAGTAATTAAAGGGAGCTATTAATTATAAGTTATAATTACTACCTGACGCCAAGGTATATCTAGTATTCTATATCTCCCTGCTAGAACTAGCCGACTCTAAAATACTACTTTAAGAAGACTAGAAGTTTAAGGCTAAGACCGAAGAATACGAAGTCAGGGAGATCCTAAGGTAGAGAGGTCAAGAATACTTCATTAAGTAGAAAGATTATAATGAATTAGAAAGTACCTAGAAGCCTATTAGATACCTTTAGAATTACTAGACGCTTCTGCGCCAATTCTACTAGACTTAGGAGGCTTAGTAGTAACGTCGTTAAAGCTAGAAAAGTCGTCTAATATAGCTATTAACGACTAGATAGTTAGGGATAACCTAACGAGTATATCCACCGCAGGATAATTAAGGGAATCAGAGTCCTCCTCCGCCTCTACCTTAGATAGTAGATACTATGTCTTCCGTCACGCCTTTAAATCAATCTCTTTCAGAATTTTCTTATTACGTAGTAGCCTGGTTATGACTGTTATTAGTACCTTTTCATCTTCCGCTACCTTAGAAGATATTTCCTTATAAGTACGGTTTAAGGACTATTATAATATATTTATACATGGCTTCTTAACACGAATACACTTAGAGTACTTTAGTCGAGACAGGGAGTCTTTTATAATAATATAAAGACTGTTTAGGGATGAATAGTAATTATAGGGAAAGTTGATAATAGTACTATATTACTAGATTTTAGAAACAAGATGAAGACGATTTCATTACTAACGTGACATAGTAAGTGACTAGAATCTTCAGGACGAAGATAGTAGGAAGGAGGGGTAATATTATAACTAGTCAAGTCAAGTAATATATATAATACTAGTATAGGTATTATATATTATAGGTATCTATATAATAGCCCCTTTCCTAGCGAGTAATACTCGCTCTACTTAAGAACGAGTAAGACGAGTAAGGCTTATCCTACTTAACGACAAGTATAATAAGCAAGGGAGTTTCCTATATTTATAAAGCCTACGTGTTTCTAGTAAATAGGAGCTTCGTGCTTAACTTATATTATAATCCTAGATATCTCTTAAGTATTAAATATAATCCTTTATACTAGACCTGTTTAAATGAAGCCTATCTATCTACATCCTTGATACTCCTCTCTAAGAGAACTAATCATAGGTCTATCCTCCTCGGAGCAAGTGGAACCGTAATAATTAATACCTACTCTACTCTACGCTAGTATCTCTAATCCTTATATTAATTTAACTACTATTTTATATATATCTTCTAAAGAAGTAGGCGCTTTATTATAAATTAATTTATAATTTTATACTCTTAAAGTTATTATTATATAATATATTTAACAATTTATAACTTAAGCTCTTTTTAAAGGTTTAAGTAATAGATTTTTAACTTAATTTTAATTGATTAAAGGAGTTTACGCTTAGTATATACCCCTAGGAGTTATAAATAATTAGATCTAAGCTTATCCTTTTATAAGTATTAAGTAATATAATTCTTAATAATATTATAAATTATTAATTTAATAATAATCTTAGCCTTTAAAATTACCTTATACCTTATACCTAACTAATAGCGCCCGATAATGCGCCTTCTTATAAAAGGGGTAAGATACTTCCGCTATAGCCTCGTACGAGATCTAGGAGTAGTAGGAGTCATAGTTAGTAGGTAGGACGTAGTGGGGAATATAAGGTTTCTTGGTATTCTCACTAAAAAGTGGGATGGTGCGGGAACTTATGGCCTAGTACTATACAAGCTCCGGGTGATAAGGCTGGACCGTTTGGGGGTGAACCCTTCTAGTGTAAACACTCAGCTATTCATAGTTTCTCTATCTTGATCAATGAACGTCGCAGCATTGGCCAGGCCTCTTTCCGGAAGACCACTGAAGGCTCTAGCAGCGAGTGTATGGCATCCTTTCCGCCAAGACATCCTGTCGTGATGGAGTATGCTGAGTTCTAACAGCTTGCCTTGTCACGCGCCATGCATATACAATCAATACCAATGTGTAACTTAGGCCATTCACCTTATTCATGTTTTAGAAATACGCTAACATACTCTCGGACAGGGACTGGTCCCAGCAATAATTACGCATATATTGTCAAGGATGACAAGACAAATGATGCTGTTATCATCGATCCCGCCAATCCCCCCGAGTGAGTCGGAGATGTTGATGGCAGGGTAGGGACTTCTGACAAATGTTGGCAGAGTGGCACCAGTGGTCAAGGAGCAGATAGATGCTGGACAGATCAACTTGACGGCCATAATGAATACACATCAGTGAGCACGTTTGGACTCGGAGCCTGAAGACCTGCTTATACGGACGCAAAAGCCACTGGGACCATGCAGGAGGTAACAAGAAGATGGTGTGACTATTCACCGTACTCACCGGTTTCCGCGCTCATGCTCGCAATAGCTCTCGCAGTTCAAAGACCTCCCGGTGATTGGTGGAAAGGATTGTGAAGCCGTCACACGAACACCGAGGCACAATGAAACTTTCAAGATCGGTTCGATTTCGGTCAAGGCCTTACACACACCTTGTCATACACAAGACAGTATCTGCTGGTTTATGGAGGATGGAGCGGAAAAAGTAGTTTTCACCGGGGATACACTATTCATCGGAGGTTCGATTGCTGTCTTGACGCTCCACTCTCCAGAGCTCATATTTTCGGCCAGGTTGTGGGCGCTTTTTCGAGGGCACCCCAGCGGAAATGCACACAGCGCTGAATGAGACCATCGCTGCTCTACCAAATGACACCAAAGTATATGTGAGTACCCCTTTTGCTGCCTTAAGGAGATCACTATTGATTGGTAAAGCCTGGTCACGAATACACGAAGCAGAACGTCAAATTCTTGGTCACTGTCCTGGATACCGAGCCTGTTAAGAAATTACAGTCATTTGCCGAAAATAATGAGCAGACGCAGGGGAAATTTACGATTGGAGACGAAAAGGTGAGCCTTTGGAAAGGAACTACAACCCCAGAAACATGAGCTAATTGGTATAGGAATACAACGTGTTCATGAAAGTAGATGTCCGTTCCCATTTTGTCAAGGTAGGATGCACGGTGGTGCTAATACAGCAACAGGATCCAACAGTACAAAAGGCGACGGGAAAGACCAAGCCGGTGGATGTCATGGGCGCGCTCCGAGAGATGAAGAACAACTCGTGATGTCAGTCACTTCCGTATACTTTACTCAGACTCTTGTTTGCCTTCAGAGCTCACAGAAGGCAGGAAATGAGCGTACATCTAGCCATGATTATCAGGGCTGACCTGTGTGTGCATACTCTGCACATGTATTACCAAAACATCATGTAGATATTTCTGTGTCTTTCACACATGCACACGTAACCCCTCATGACGTCAACAGCTGTCTGGTGATTTCGCCGTGTAATTTACTTTCCGGTGTTCCGGCATCCACTTCGGCCCGAGGTGTAGTTGCTACCTTCCTCGGAATATTTACTCACATAAACAAAACTTCAACATCAACATCAACAACTGCTGTCTACCTCTCTTGTCGCTAGATATGGACTCTCAGCCTGATTTCAAACAGCTTTCTGAAGTGTTTATCACTACTTCTACCCTGTTTGATACTGCCTTTCGTGAAATAGCTCGCATCCCAAATGTTCCTACTTTTAATGAAGGACAACGTCTCTTCGAAGCAATCAATGGCTTAACTACAACTATTGAAAGCAAGTTCACCACTTTCGAAGCCAAGTTCGCTACTCTCGAAGCCAAGTTCACTACTCTCGAAGCCAAGTTCACTACTCTCGAAGCCAAGTTCACTACTCTCGAAGCCACTATTGAACGCCGGTTTAGCAAGCTTGAGGATCGAATGAATGCAGAGTTAGATTATCTTCACTTTTCCCTCACGTATTATACTAACATTACTTTACAGCGCCGAAAACCATGAAGCTAGGCTATACAACTCGCACATTACTAGTCGTGAAACATCGCTCAAGGTACTGCACAACCGCCAGAATGTACCCGTGGACGGATTTCCTATCAATCCCGCTGCTCTCATGCGGTTGACAAGTTAGTTATAACACTTGATACTAAAATTGTTTATTAAACTAAATCATAATAGATCCCGCGTTATCAACTCTCTTCAACGCGTACGGATTACAAGCTGAAGGCAATCTTGAAGTCAAAAGAAGAAGGTTCAGGGAGTTTGTCGGGCTTGTTTCTGACGCATGAAGGGCATACAGTATAGGTGGTTCTAAGGATGATTGAGCAAGAGTTGTATTTTAGCTGGTTCGAATGCGCTTTGAGGCTATTCTTTGAACTCTCAGAGTCCTAGGACTCTGGATTCGGCATTCAAAACACCACGAAGCATATTCTATGTGTAATCCTTCTCCATTGACGTATATTGTGAGGATCTCGATTGCCCGGGCTTTTCGGAGGGAAGTTTATAGCGAGCCACAAACCAAACGGTCTCGGCGGCTTCGGACCACCTTAACATACCTTGAGAACGGCCGGTTCTCGTCAATAACACAGTTGCACAACAACGTCCTGGGTACAACTCAAATACATCATCTCACGAGCATCAACATGGATCCCACCACAAATGTCACAAGCGGAGCTCAAGGCAACCCTCTTTCGGCCAAGAGTCAGGCGCTGGAAACAGGAGCAGCAGTTGGACAGGTCTCTCAAGCTCCTGTCGTCGAAGATCCAAGTGCTCGTTGCTGACGAAAACATACAAGAACTTTGCTCCAGTCAAGCAGATCTGCGCTCACCTTAATGCCTTCCATATCTATGCGTCAGACCCTCAACGCTGCGTGGAATCAAATCATTACTGCACCCATCTCAATGAAGGTACAATTCCACTTCTTCTGTGCTCAATCCAGCTGCTGACACATATCCTCCCTAGATGTCCGCCAATGCCTCATCTATGACACCGCGGACAAAAACGCCCGCCTCATCGGTGTGGAATACATGATCTCAGCCACCCTCTACAAGACCCTCGAACACTCTGAACGCAAGCTCTGGCATTCCCACGTTTTCGAGGTCAAGAGCGGCATGCTCATCATGCCCGGCCCTGATGGTCTGCCCACCGGGATCTGGGAACAGGCAGAGACGAAAGAGATGGAGGATGTTGTGGGCTTATATGGCAAAACGTATCATTTCTGGCAGGTGGACAGGGGCGATAAGTTGCCGTTGGGAGAACCGCAGTTGATGATGAGCCTCACCGAGCCCAGTCAGAGGCCTCCAGGTTTTGATGAGTTAGTAGATGGTCGGGACAAGAAATATGGGGTCGACCGGAAGCAAAAGGCACAGAAGCGGAAGTATATTCAGGAGCCCACGATTGATGGAGGTGTGTCTTTCTTTTAAACGACTGGTTTGAAGATTACGCTGACAAGATTGGCATAGATGCGGACAGCATGTGGCATGCGTCGAAAGGTCCCACACCCACCGAAGCTGAGAAATAGAAGCTAGTAGGCACGGCTAGCAAGGACACGTCCATTTTGAGAGATGTATGAAAACCAGAATTCCTTCTCATCTCGACCATCAGCGTTTCTCCTTGGTTCCCTATCTTTCCATTGATCCAAGTATCAGCTCTGTTCACACAGGATCCGCGTATCTTATGTATCCTCCAACTCCCCTCTATCAAGCCAGAAGCGAGACGTCACACCCAATGAAGGGCCGAGCAGGGGCTTTAGGAGCCTTGCAATCTGAAGGGATGTGCAAAGGTGCGTGTTATTCTTGCTTCACTGTCCACACTTGCGCGCCCTGGGAGTGGAGGCGGCAGGCTCTAGCAAATTTAGAAGCTACTCTACCCAATAAGGAAGGAAGTAAAGTACAAATCCATGAAATGAAATTATAATCAATGCAGAGGTGAGGACATGTGTGGATCTGGGTCTTCACATCAAGGTGTTACTCGATAATTTGAAAGACTTAGTTGTAGGCTCAATTGTTCCCTAACAAGGAGTTGTAGCTTTGGTATACAAATCGTGTTTGCCTTTCCAATCTACAGGCAGATGAAATCATGGATCCCAAGAATCTGAAACTAAAATCGTCAGAAAAATCCTCACAGCACTAGCCCGAACTAGCGCCTCGGTAATCCCTTCAACTCTTGGCGGCCACATTCGAACCCCATCCCACCACTCCGCGCGACAACGACAGCAACGGATTGATCGCCTAACATAACGCCGCCAGCACAGTACGCTGCCTCCCGCCTCCCAGGTGCCCCTAACAGATCGATCTCCTTAACCCACTAACCGCATCCCAGCACAAGGCCCAACATCCAAAAAAACCACAACCATGTCCCACGAATCAGTCTGGTATTCGCGCCCCCGAGGCTACGGCAAGGGCGCACGAGCATGGTACCACCCACCCCCCATCCAACTCCCCCTCTTCCAAAACAATACCAGCACAGCGAATGCCAAAAAAAGAAAGAAAGAAAGGGCTAACATATCCATCCCGCCAGCCGCGTCTGCACCCACAAAGCAGGTCTGATCCGCAAGTACGGCCTCAATATCTGCCGTCAGTGCTTTAGGGAGAAGAGTCAGGATATCGGGTTTACAAAGGTGGGTTTGTATCTCTTTTCCCGCAGCCTTAGGGTGCTATATGAGCGGAAAAGGAGGAATGGGAAGGGGTATCTGGGCTTGAGTGAATATAGGCTGACGTGGGATTTGTGGTATAGCATCGGTAGATACATTGGGCCTGTGATGGAATTGTCGGAGATGGAGGGGGAGTGGTATGCTTATCGAAAAACCGGAAATATGAGCATGGTGGAACTACAAACGCAATCAAGATGCAGCGATATTGCGTGACTAGAGGCGTACGGCTAGTTCGCAGAATAACAGGCTAGGAATGTAGCCTGACGCGAAATCTCATCGATGCATTTCCCATGAATCTCTCCTCCCATTCCCCAAAGTCTGTCAAGGATACATGCCCGCTATAGAGCTGTGCAGATTGTATGATCATCCTTCGCAAGGGTCTGACATCTCACAAAACCAGGCAAATCAACATCTTGCTCCAAGACCCTGAATGAATGACTCGATCTCACAAGAAAACATCAAGATTCTCATCAACAATGCTCAACCACCCACAAGCGCCCAACCTCGTAAGGAGCCGAACATTGACCAACCAAGACCGGAGAATGATGTGTGATTCCACTCCAATATGATTCCTCTTCTTCGCACAAGGTCCCACGTCCTCACAAACGATGAAACCGCTTCAAACGACCTCTGAAAAATTCAATTATCTCTATACTGATCTAACACTGCTCTCTGCTCCTAGTAAAACCGTACTCAATTGTCCTCTCTATCCTACAACCATCAAGCATGCGCCAAACAAAAATCGGAAAACGCAACCCTTCTTCCCGACGGAGGATTTCCGAAGACTGCAAAAACAGCTATCAATCTTCCTTTTCTCGCTTTCCAACGACCGTTGAAACCAAGGAGAATACCCAATAGGTTGGTGCAATAACCAATCTTTGTCGACATCTCGGCTCAGCATCCAATTGAAAGGCCACCCTTATTTCTCCTCGGACGTCAGATAATCGTGTTCGCTGCTCAATTTCAACGCATCACCTCCCCAGCCCTCATCCACGTAGAGCTGGGCTACCTCCTCGCGTTCTTGTCCATCCCTTTCAACCAGGACCTCGACATCAATGCCTTGTCTCTCAGCGGAATTTTCCCCACGTCTCTCTAAGAGCACGTCGACATTGAGGCCACCCTTCTCGGCACACTTCCCACTTAGTCCTTCGACATCAGCCAATCTTCTCTCCGCCTCTTCGGCCCTCCTCTTCCAAAAGCTCAACCCCCTAATCGCCTCTTTGATCTCAGCGTTCATTGTTCCCTTACTCCAACTGTTCCTCGGGCTGAATTTGTTCGAACTGGCGTCTCTAGCATCGCGAGCTTCTCTCACAGCATCCAAGCTCCTTCTCACAGCTTGGACCTCTTCTCCTCTATGTTCGAGTTGTTGTTGTAGCCGTATTATCTCTCCGTACAGGGTGGCGTTGATAGAACCGTGGCGCTCGAGCTTCTTCAGAGCGTCGCTAGTGCTCCGGTAGGTGTTGATGCGGCTGGGGGCGCTTGGCGTAAGGCAGCCTTTCTCAGGAGCTGGTTCTTCTGGTTGGCTGGTCGATAAAAGGCGGCCAATGGGCAAGAGCCGTGGACTATGCCAGGTCTCAGGGCGCTCAGGACCGGATTGTAGACGACGAATAGATTCATAGGAAAAAGGACGACTGGGTGAAACATTGGACTCTTGGGAGTTTGCTTGGTAAGAAGAGTCAAGCCTAGTGGGTCCAACTCGGCGTCTAGGCTCCGGTGAGATATCTTGTGACATGTTTTCGACGGCAACCGTGCTGTGTGCATCAGAGTAAACACTATCGTCGCCTCTGACATTGGACTTGACGATCTCGGCGTCCTGGTCCCGCACAATATTGAATATTGAGATCCGTTTGCCCAATCGTTCTTTAGGTATTGGCGCAGTAGTCCGCTTCGGTGAAGTCGAAGTCGAAGTAGGGAGACGGGGAACCTCTGCACTCCGGCCACGACCAACTTCCTGGATTGGTTTTGGAATCAAAGTGTCTTTGCCCGGGCTGGAATTTTTGTCTAAAGCAGGGCTCGGTGTGGAAAGAAAGGGGTCAAAGAGAGGAGATAGTGGTTGCCGAATTGGATGAACGTATGCATAGACTGTTGGTATGTCCCCATCCTTTGCAGCTTTTCGAGCCTGCTCGTCATTGCGAGTGACTCTTGAGGCTTCGGCGAACTTCTGAGCAAGAAACTTCACGCTACCAGAGCTGCCCCGCTTCGATCTGTCCTTTTCCTCATCGTCAGCAGATTGAGTGTTGCTCGTCTTGCGTGACTCAGGAGGTAAAGTAGGAGACGAAGGGTGCAATTCGCACCACGCTTTGTATTCTGCCATGCTTTCAAAAGTCGGAAGAGGATCGATGGGCCTTATTGAAGAACCCTGCTCCAATGGTAAAGACGACTGCCGTGGGGGATACGTGGCCTCTGCTTCCGCCGAAGGCGCTGATGGAATCTCAGGTGGAGTCCAATGTCCTGACGAACGACTAGGGAATAAAGTTCTTGGTGTTGCCTGGCGAGTTGCAAAAGGAAAACTGTCCGCCGATGCACGAGACCGGCGAGACCTACGACTTGACATGATCCTCTCATGCAATTTCCTAGATTCTTCTTCGTTAAGCGTAGTAGGGGGAGAATACTCGGACGAGTGTCCGTTCATGGATTCGGCCTTTTGAGCGTCACCGATGGGAGGCAATGGTTTGTCTATCGAAGACTGATGTACAAGATGGGCTGACGCCGTGCGTTGCGCTGGATGTGGCGCTACTCTGACTGCAGTGTTGGGTGCGTCACTTGATGATCGTTTACGTAGTTGTCTGTGAGGCGTTTCTGTAGGAGAGACGTATGAGTCTTTGAGAGGCGTCAAGATTGTCCCCATCGCCATCTGGTCCATTGCAAGATCCGATTTGGTCCGCTTGTCACCAGCAAGTCTTGAAACATCTTGGGTGAAGGATCCGGTCCTGATAGCTGATCGACCTCCCTGAGCTCCAGAGATCACAGCATTACTCCCGGATAGGCTTTCGTCAGCCTGTCCTTCGCTGGCTCCTGGTTCCCAGATATGACCTTCATCCCTACCCTCGAAAGCTTTGATGGCACCGCGGCCCATGGGTGATCGACTAGTGATCCTGACTTTTCGCTTCATCTTGACGGGCCCCCTGAATTGCTCAAATTCGTCTGGTAACGAACGTCCTCGTAAAATATCTAGGAGCTGCCTATTGTCGTCCGAGGTGTTTGTCAAGTGCCTAGTGGCGATCGGACTCGACAGCTTCTTGATCTGAGTCATACTTTTCGATGGCTGCAAGAAGCTACTTAGGCCATTGAGGAGTCGGAGCTGCTTGACAACCTCTCTCCAATTCAATAGAAGCAGATACATGACTTCTGAAGCAAGGTTGGCTCGGTCGACGTGAGCAGTCAGATTCGCATCCTTCTCAAGTTTGTTCGGTATCGAGTTTCGTTTCTGCTTTTTAGACTTCTTTGTGTTCACCTGGTGAAGCTCTGCCGACTTGCGAGCATTCAATGAATCATCATGGGTCTCAGAGACCCCACCGACTTCGATGCTGTCATTCAGATTTCCCAACAGCAAAGGCCCGAGTACCTTTCCCAAAGACTGGTAGCCCATTAGCTCTGACCCTGATTGGTCCTGTCTGGGCCGGCCTTCCGTGGCAACTCTCTCTGCCGCTTGGACTTTGTCGGCTTCGAATCCAAAGCACGCAACAAGACCCAGCACGGCCTGGATCAGGTACGCTCGATACGCAGAATTAACGCTCTTGATTGCAAGTGCAATCATCTTGGCTCGCAGCCGGGTTGGTTCTGCAGCTGACAACTTGGGATCCGGTGTCCAAGTAAGAATGATACCACGAAGGGCCTCGAACAGCTCCAGCGAACCAAGTAAACCACCAGGTAGGCCAATGATGATCTTCTTGAACAGGGAGGCTATGTCAGCCAGTGTGTACTCTGGTTCGCTTGGAAGCAAGCCTGTTCCTACAGTGGCTTCGACCTTGGATGGGCTTCCTGCGTCGGAGAACCGATGATCAAAGTATTTATACAGCTCATTGATAGTAGTTGCAGTACCAGAGACACGGAAGATGCCCGGTGCATTACATCCTATTTGCCCATCAGCTTAACGGCGAGGCTTAGGTTTCGAAGATGACGTACCATTGTCAAGCAGATAAGCACCAGTCGCGGAAAGACATGTCGGTAAATGAAGGCTATCTGCAGCAAAGTCGGGTGGAAGCACCAAGATACCGATTCCGCCCAGGCGACAGAGTTCCTCGAGGCTCCTGCCCGATAGAATGTTCGTGGGCGCATCATCTGAAAGCAAACGGACACCACCAAAACTCTTCTTCCGTGTGATGGGCTTATATGTAGTCTTGGCCTTGAGTGTGTAGGTGGATGAGGATCGGCGAAAGAATTTGCGAGCAAGCCAGCCATGGTGATGAGACTTCTGCGTCATCTTTGTTTGACTTGAATTATCTCCCTCATCTATGTATCAAATTATTATCAGTGATCCTGTCTAAAGTCACTGAACAATGACACGACGCACCCTCAGATTCGCCTGTAAGAGTAGGTAACCCATGCTTCTCAGCCAACTCGTTGTATTCTTTTTTGAACTCCGAAACTCTAGAGGCACGGGAACTCCCCGAGGACTCTGAGAAGACTCGCTGGCTGACAGTGCTCCATGTCATGCTCGTCATGCGAGATACATGCCCTATCTGGTTGCTATCATTGGCGCCGTCATATGTCTTTCCGTAGACAGGGTCGGTGTTTGCTGCCGTTGTGGTTGCTACGAAGAGCTGGGGCGTTACTTGAGATACCTCAGTTCTATGACGGCGGTGAGGAGGAACAACGAGAACTTCTAGCCCACTGCCCCGTGACGGCGGCAGCCTTGTGTTGACGTCCGATCTCCCTTGTGCCGATTGAAGCAGATTCGCGTATGTTATTGGCGTGGATGAGTGTTCTTGAGCAAGAGCCTTCCTACCCTGGGCCCCTCTGGCAGCCATTTTGATAGAACGTTGCCCAAGGTTGTGATTGAGTAGTGCTTGTGCAACCTGTATGTCTGTGGCGTTTTGACTGGACTGGCTCGATGGAAGACGTGTACGGCCGGGTATGACGAAGGTGTCGAGAGATGACCGGCGTTGAGACCTTGATCCTCGAGAAAACTCAGTATGCTCCGACGTGGGCGCAAACGAGTTGATGCTCTTCGATTTCTGCATATTGATGCCCGTATGTATGCTGCATGGTGAGAGCTAGGAGAGGCATGTTGACGGAAGACATGTTGGTACTACTCTTTTGGTAAGTATAAGGAATGCTCCTGCTCACAATAGCAAGAATCAACACTGAATCTCTATAGGGCCGACCTCCGCTCCAAGATTGAGATCTTAGCTGAAAAAGTGAAGGGAGTGCTCCTGCCCAAAATTGGGTGAAACGTCACAACAATAGCAATATCCTTTGCGACCGGAAAGATATCGGAGCTTCAACACAATAGTAGCATCGCGTATGATTCGTTACCTGCAGCCCTATATCAGGTTTCATCTATTTACCTCGTCACGTTCGGCCGTAATGTTTCAACTTACAGCGGTCTTCTTCGCGCTGTGTGGGGATATCAAACACCAAGTAAATGCATACGTAGAAATTATGACCGACCCAATCGCAACCCAATCACCCAGACTTGCCATCGTCCCCTTCCCCTTCGAGGAGTATGTACTCAAGAATATCACTCAATGTCAGGATCCCAACTAGCCGATTGTCTTCATCGACGACTACCAGTCGGTGCACCCGTGACCTCCTTACCGTATCGAATATGGTATCCAACCGATCGTCGATAGAGCACGTATAAATACCAGGGAAATCCTAGATCATTGTCAACGCGTTGTTGCAAGAATAGTGTCTCATAGAGTACATACCTCGCTTCGCTTCTGAAGTGCCTCGCCGACGTTGAGGTTGAGGTCATCGTAAACGCCACCTTTGATGAGCATGATTACATCTACGGCTTCAAAAACATTGGTGACGATGCCGTCGCTGTTCAAAATTGGCACACTTGAGATCGAGTTGTTCACCAACTGGTGGATGACCTCAAACACTGAAGACTCCATCCTTGCTGTCTCGAGGTTCTTGTAAGTACCTAATTTGAGATGCTTCAACGGTTTCCGCAATAGCTGAGTGTCAGAAACATTGACAGCAACGAATTTTAGAATCCGGTACTGAGTGACAACGCTGACCACCATTGCCCGCTTGGTCTCGTCGTCAACATCGATCAGAGGCATTCGCCGAGACCGTGACTCGAGCATCTTCCGACAAGCATCGTACAAAGGTCGATCGGGATGTATGGATACAGTTTCGAGGGGCTGAACGCCGAGCGATTTCTCGATATCTCGCTCTGTTAGCAGGTCCCGGAGTGTGGACTTAGCTCTCGTGGCTCACCTCTTAAGCTATTAAGCTTGAATTGATCGATACGGTTCACAGCCTCAGGGTTCTGCCAGTAGTACTGGATGAGATTGAGGTAGTCGGAAGTTGTAAGAAGTCCTGCGAAAGATGATGTTTTGGAGTCCCATAATGGTGCGGAGATGATGCCTGTCACAGAGACCGGTCAACGCTGATATGTGGATGATTCTAACACTTTACAGAGCTGCTTACCGTTCTGTATCAGGATGGTGAGACTCTTCTTGACCAATAAGGCCGTGTCGAAGATGATTAGGCGGAAGCTCAATGGCAATACATCATAGCTTGTCCTGACTCTCAAGAAATCCCTAATCCGTTGCTACGCCGATGTATCAGTCGTATGGTCAGCATCTGGTGTTAATTTCTCCGATAGGCTAGGCTCAAGCAGTCACATTGGAGGTGGCAGCGACAATAGCAAGAAGGCTAGGGGAACATACCAGGCCAATCCTCTGGTCTCGATCGATTGCGCTCTCTGTCTCAGCATGAGGCATTGGCTGTGATTGCCCCCTCGGACGTAAGTAGGACGAAGGCTGCACGAAGCCCTCGTGACCTGGATGCACGGGCAGGCTAGACATTCTTCCCCAAAGGCGGCAAAAGCGCGGGGACCAAGCCTCCTACGCTGTGCTTGGTCCTTGGGACTAGACTCTGAGCCCGGGATGCGCCGTGATTCGTTACCAGAAAAGCATTGTTGGCGTTCCAAGATCTCAGGGTGTTATTGACTGCCTTTGAACACGATAAGATCGAGTTGCAGAGGATACAGTTCTTCTTGCTTCAATGAGATGCAGAATTCACTGCAAAGATCTGAGATCTGAGATCTTGCCAAGCAATGCGGGTGAGGGGTCCAGAGATTGAGATCCCTACTGTAATTGGCTCGCTTCTCAAGCCAATGGGAGCCGGCTACTTTACTGTTGGGCAGCTTCTCATGATGATGGCATTAATACTCCGCCATGAATTGATGTTGTCTAATGGAGAACATAGCCTGTACGACCTATAATTTACTACTATGTATCGATAATTCCAATGGGCCTCGCAATCCAATGACCCTGCCATTTACTCCAGCTTGCAACCTCTGGAATAGGATCAGATGCATCATTGCCATGTCTCCCAGAACCTTCCTTGGCCTTGTCGTCCATGGAACTCAATAACTCGATGACATTTGGACCTGTACCGCTGTCCGCCGAGCCAGCCAAGCTTTCCTTGGCTCGCACTATTGTCTCTCCCCCAAGCTTGCTCCAGTAATCATCCCACAACCACTGCAGTGCCCTCTGAGCCGCACTCCTTAGATTCGTCAACGAAGGCATATCGCCATGGGTCGATTCATGTCGCAGGTCCACAAAGAGTGCCGGCAAGCCTATCTGCTGCGCTTTGGCGTACATTGACACTTTGTATTTAGACTCTTGCTGGGAGTCTAATAGGCCGGTGACGAAGCTGATATGTGTTAGAAGGATTGTCGGTTGGGAGGAGGTCGGAGAAGGGGGCTTTGACCGAGAGATTGCTGTGATATACGCAGCTTTCACGGCAAACATAGGCATACGTTCGGCTGGAACCTCGTCGGCCAAAACAGATTCGGTGAGAAGCCAGGTCGACTCGATGGCGTGGGGAAGTTTGCCGCGGAGTTCCCATGCGGATATCTAGGGAGCAGCGTCAACCGTATGTTATGAAAGGTCCCATGGGCAAGAGACGTATAATTGAGGTCCCTACTTGATCGCAAGCTTTCCTCCTCATCTCCAATGGCCCGCTTTCATCGTGGACAGCCGAAGCTGGGAAGAGCCAGGTGCGATTTTGTAGCAATTCCGCACGGTTTCTCCAGGGCGTCCAGACAATCTGGACACCCTCAGTCATCACAGCTCGTACAACATAGGCACGATGGGACCGGCAATTGCGCGTTCGATGTTGATATCTAGGGGTCCACGGCTCGGCTGATCGCCATTTGTCTTGGCGTTTCCAAGGCTTCGCCTTCAACGTAGATGAACGTCTCTCGCTGCTGTGGTTCCAGGCTTGAGAGTAAGGAGTGAGCACGACTCCTTGACGATACAAAGACACCGTACACCGGCTAATGTCTACGACGAATGCTGGCGTTGCTCCCCCCCCGGCGAGTGTGGTCATCGTTACGATCGAGGCAGTCTAGGTCATTGGGCTCCCGGGCGTGATCAGCTAAGAGCTACGTTTCTCGATACTTTGCCCCGAGCCTTGGAACTCATTGGAACAGATGGGGTCGGCTGAGGTTTTCGCAAAAAGAATTTCACGATTTCACTTCAACAAGGTCTTAGGCACTCAATTTGTGAGTGATAGCGTTCGTCGTCCGAACCGCATCATGAAGGTCGGCAATAGTCTCAATTTCGTGGATCACTAGGTCAAGCACTTCATTGTCTCGACCAATCCTTCGAATGACATACAATCCTGGCGTCAGCCAAGCAATCTTTTCGATATATTGGCTACCATCAGTAACGATTACTGTTACCTTCTCTAAGCTTTCGTTAGGGTGGAGGTCAATAGAAGGATGTCGTTTATTGTGCTTAAAGGGTCTCTATACTGCAGAATGTTGAATACCGATGTTGACCTGATGCTGTGCTTGGGCCATTCGACCATCGAGGAAAGACGACTGCGGCCGGATCTTCTACTGTTCCTGGGAGGAGGTTTCCCATTCTGCAGCATTTGTCGAACAAAGATGTTCCATGTGTAGCTTTGATCCTCGTCTCAATCTCAATTGCCATCAAGAGGAAATCCTTCAATTGCTAGTACGAGCGGTTTCATGAATACCGTCGTGTTAATTGGTAAAAGGGGTATTACTTCTGGGGACAGGATTTCAAGGCCTCGGCTGTCAACCTTGAGCTTATATGTTGCTCCAAGAAACTCTCGGGTTTCTGGGCAATGGCTATGAAGGTCTTAGAATCAGCATTTGGCACTTATCTCAAAAGCAAGTTGGGAGACGATGTTGAGAAGATCTTCTAAGACTGGAGTGTCCCGGACAAATGATCTATGAACATAAAATCCATGCTAGTGGTCACCAGGAGACTACGTACTTGTTGTACGTGAAGGAGAGCAGTAACGCAAGTTAAGAAGCACTTGCCGAGAATATCTCTCTGATGTCTTTACTGGTAGTCAGTGTTCGAAAAATGAATGGTTCGTGTAGTCAATGTTTGACTCTATTGTGGAAGAACAGTGCAATCTGACACGAATCTGAGAGGTCGAACCGGGGACATGTTCCAAGATCCAAAAGCAAGCCAAGGTAGGAGGGAAATTGAATAGAAAGATCACGAACATCGGTCTATGGTCGTCGCGCGGCCCACGTTCCATAATTCCTGATCTAGCTGACATTCTGACGGTTTTGTTGTCGTTGACGGAAAGTTCTGATAGGCAGGGCCCGCTCCATGCCATCAACCCCGGATCGATCATCCCCTCCCATGATCTCGGGTTTAGGCATTATCTCGCCTCAATCGTTAGGACCGGCGGCCTTACTAGGTGAGTAAGGATGCTGCCTAGATGAAGCATGCCTGTAAGGACCGAGGCAAGGGTGCGAATGATGCATGCTCCTCATTACGAGCGTTAAGTCCCGCAATCGAGCGGTTGATTCCTAAAGTGCTAACCATAAAGTAAAAGAAGCCAATACCCACAATTAATCCTAGTATAATCTATGTTACCATCATATGGTGTGAAAGCTGAAGTCCGCCGTCTACTGACCTCAGGCACGACTACATGGGCGGAGCTGGACCTACAATGAGGCAGATACGAGGCTCTTCAGATATCACTTGCACGTACACCCTTTCATTATCCCTCCTCGCATTTGTTTTATCGTCTCCAATTTGATGTCTAATCAGACATGCAATACTCAGTCAGGCAGGATACTGCTGGCCAAAAAAACACCTTGGGCGCACATGCGTAGCCATAGCCGTCACGTCACGATCGACATAGAGCAAAGCCTTATATTTCTCAATGTGGAGGCCGGTTGGAACAATCACTAACGTAGTATGATGAACCATTGTCCACGCCATCAATCCAAGGAAAGCTATGAGAATTGGGGGAACAAGGCTGAAGCTGGCTGCATGTGATACACAGAACGCGTTTCTACTGTCCCTCTTCTGGAAACACTGCATATTCTCCAAAGAAATCCGAAAGATCATTATGAGGGGCTCTGCGCTCAAGGATTCACAGAAACCTGGTTTTCCTCCACTTCGTCCAACCACTTCTAGTCCATGCCGTCGGAAACACACAAGTAAAAATGGGTGTCGAATGCCTGAATTACACAAGTACCATGCCAAATGCGTTGCCATAGATGCTTCAGTCACATCACCATCCCCGTCGTTGCCCACATCGAGCGCTACCACTGCTACTTTACCCTTTCCCCCCAAGCAAGTTCTGCGATTTCTTCAGGAACAACACCTAAGCACGATGATCCAAAGACAATCACTCAGATACTTTTACCCAACAGCAGCACGAACGGTGTCACCCAAGGCTCTTCGTCAGCTGCTACTGCATGGTTTACGAGCAGCTCGGCGACTCCGGCACGCTCAGACGATTCCCCTGGACTCAATCGTGGTCGTGATTGCTAGATTTGGCTCTACAACGAAGTCACGCTCGCAGAACTCTCCTCCGATCTTTGATCGCCATTCTGCCTAATTCGCCGTCTTTCACGCAACGAGAAGAGAAAGGGTTCAAGAGCAAGCCACCCAACATACCGGGTTCAGGGTTGTGTGCGTTAATGCCTATCCGAACTCACTCAAGTTCCCAATCCCAATGCTTACCAAGAGAGCTACCCAACTAAAGGAGCTAACAGCGATCCCTATTGGTACCGATTCAGGGAAATCCATACTGTATTCCAGACCATGACTCTACCCTTGGATCCAGCCTAATCTCGTACACGCACCAGCCATGAATTCCTTCAGCCGACGGTCAGTCTCCCCTCTTAGCCATTGGAGCAACCCTAAATGAGAATGGCTCTACTGTACCAAGGAGAATGATCGAGTGCGACCAAGACACGGGCCGAGTTGACCATCTAAAACTTCAGTTTTTGTGGCGGACGGTAAACCTAGCAGCGTCCCCCCGGAGCGTCTCCAAACGACCTTTGAAATTTGGAGCCCAAAATGGCGATGTTGGGCCTGGGTTGTAGGGTCGGGATCTTCATCTAGTTTCTGCGTCTTGACAGATCTTGACCAAAACAGCCAGGCCGTATCTGTTCACCCTGCGACCCGGACAGTCACCAGCCAGTCATATCCAGTCCAGAAGATGGCAAAATCGCTGCATCAACGTCGTTTCCGTCTCTCTGCTAGGCTGACGCTGGAGGTATTCCAGGCAACCTATACTGGAATCAAGACAACAATCCTGTCACATATTACAGAAGCCTCGTTCTCGAAGGCGGTAGTACATACACATACTTCGTTTCCAGCATCTTACTTAACGAAAAGATGTCTTCCATCACAGACCATTATCCAATGACCTCAATCCCCCCATCCTCCTTGATACCATCACTCCAACACGATCGATCAGGCCTAGAATCCATGCGTGAACATCACGTCTCTACAAACCACTCAATCCCTCTCTTCTGCGCAAATCGCACAACTAATCTCTAATCAATCCTATCATGCTGGCTCGTCTCCACAATCTCCTCAACAATCAATCTCAGCGCCACTCGCCAAACCTAAGCCTGCCCTATCCTATCCGACCACGAATATTTCAGACCGCGTTCGTAGGTATGATATAACCCACTCCAAACATTCGTGCAGGAATCTTGTCAAATACTACAACACTAATCCATCGCAGGCTACAAATTCAACGCACTCCAACATAACCAACTTCCAAACCCTACACCACCCTAACCCCACCCCTAACATCCCCATCATCAACCCTACATCTTAAAAGTAATCCTCCTCACACTTATTATCATACAGTGTGGGCAACACACGATCTTATTAGTAAGTATCCAGGCCTAGGTATGGACTGTGCTTTCTCATTCGAGAGTAGAGAAGGGAGTCTGGTTTGTTTGTTCTGGTGGGGGTATGAGCGTTTGAGGGGATGAGGTGTGGCGTCTGGGATGGAGGGGAGGGGGTATTGCTGGAGAGAGAGAGAGAGGCGGCGTATTGATGGAGGGGCTGCGATGGAAGGTTCTGAGGAGGGTGTGTGGGGGTAGGGTGTTGGGATGTGTATGAGGGCTGTTGAGGAAAGGGTCATTCAGATTGGTGGAGATATTATTGTGAGTGGGAGGGAGAGAGGCAGGGTGGGTGGGTTGGGCTGAGGCCTGCGCTTTGC